>Ga0268359_12901_pt1 | contig 55678 bp, 56 predicted proteins | sample BioMet11_FD_194416 | JGI IMG/M metagenome (GOLD analysis project Ga0268359, IMG submission 194416) | Sewage microbial communities from Oakland, California, United States - Biofuel 11 (PacBio Assembly) | ecosystem: Engineered > Wastewater > Sewage > Unclassified | place: USA: California | collected...
TCCCGACTTGCTTGGCCGACCCAAGGATTTTGTGGTTACGGTCAGGGAGATTGAAATTGCTTCTGGAGCTGGTTTTATTGTGCCCATTACCGGTGATATCATGCGAATGCCTGGCTTGCCGGAAACACCTGCGTCTGAAAGAATTGATATCGACAATGATGGAAATATCGAGGGGTTGTTCTAAGAAGAATTTTTATACTATTTTAAAGAAGAGCCGGGAAGATGTGCCCGGCTTCTTTTGTTTCTATTTTTCTAGCAATAATTGATTAAAACCTTATTTTCACCCTTATCCAATGAAAAAGAGTAATTTTTCGAATAAAAAAAGAATAATACGGTATTATGTAAATGATTACATACCGTTAAATGCTACCTTTATAATCCAAACGATAATAGAATGAAACATAGCATAAATGCCCTGTTCATAGTTCTAATTGCTTTGGTTCGTCCGGCATTTTCACAACCACTTCCGATTCAACCTATATTACAAAAAACGAGGTTAAGCAACTGTTCAACGGGAGCAGTCTAACAGCGCAACTTTTTATGGGTTACCAACAAATATTGGAGGGAACCAGCAATAAAAGCCAATTTGTTCTTAAGCGTGGTTACCTTAATTTCCGAAAGTCGATAAACAATTATCTTTCGGGTCGTATTACCCCAGATATTACTGTCGATAACGAGGGCGATGGCAAGGGCGACATCGAGATGAGGTTAAAATATTGCTATATGGAATTTAAGGGAATAGGAAATAGGTTCTTTACTGAACCTTCGTTTGTGTTTGGCATGGTTTATACTCCTTGGCTAGAGTTTGAAGAAAAAATAATAGGTTTAGGGTTCAAGGAACTGCTTTTCTTGATAGGGAAGGCATAAGCACTTCAGGAGATTTTGGGTTTACCGGTTCATTCCTTATTGGAGGTAAGGTTGATGCTGATTATCAGAATAAGGTAAACAATAGGTATGCTGGGCGATTTGGTTCTGTTGCAATTGGATTATATAATGGAGGAGGTTATCACGCATTGGAGGAAAATAATAATAAGGTTTTCGAAGCAAGGATATCCATTCGTCCATTTCCTTCCATGGTATCAGGGCTGCAATTTAGCTATACAGGAGCATACGGTAAGGGTAACACGGTTATGGAGCCATTGTGGGAATTGTCCTCGGGCTGTGTGAGCTATGAGTCGGAGCGAATTGTAATTACGGGTCAATACTATACGGGAATAGGAAATTTTGCTGGTAGTATGGTTGATGCAAATGGAAAACCTTACCAAAATTGGGGAATGAGTTATTATAGCGAGGTGAGATTCTATAAAAAAAAGGTGAGCCTTATTGGACGATTTGATAGGCAGGTGATCCATCTAAATCCAGGAGAGGGACGCTCATTCCGTTCAATTGTTGGCCTTGCATATCACCTCGATGGTTCAAATAAGGTGTTGTTGGATTACGATCATATTGCATATAGTGGTCTTTCAAAGGAAGGAGTTGCCACTCTTGAATTAATGGTGGAACTGGCGTTTTGATGTCAACAAATGTATAAGTTTAGGAATTTAATGGTAATTCATAATTATTTATTTACGTATCGCCTCCAGTCTTGATAAAAAGTTTGCTCCTATTTCGTAATATTCATACACTTTTTCATCTAATTGGAATGGATGTAATTAATCGATTATTATTTGTTTCTTATGGAACTGGTAGCGTTGCTTTCTTTAGGTTCTAATTATCAGATTTCTGAAATATTAAAACTAATGTTCAATGCTTGAAGTTGTCGGAGCAGGAACATGCATCTTAAATGATTCAACAACCCTTATTGATCGATTACCTACTAACGTGGAGAAGTTTAGGATTGTTAAATACGATACTATCATATTTCCTCGGTTGTTATACTTGGCAGTGGCTGGTAGTATGATGTTTTTTTTAACACTTAACTTTATGAGAAGCTACGATAGTTAAGGTAGGTTAACAATAGTATTCGATTATTGCCGACTATGGTTGATGGAATGTATAAGAACTTCTCATTGTAAAATCAGCAGAAGTAAAGGTTGTATTTTTTACTATTAACCAGTGGCTTTAAATGGTAAAGCCGGTTGTGGCTAAAATGGAAAAGATATGGGCGATGGCTTGCTAACAAAGACGTTACCTATTGAATCGTAGGTTGCGTTTGTAGGAAAAGATCAAAACTTATGGTGATCTTGTTTTCGGTTTTAATTAGTCCAAGCATTGCTGTTGGTGGTTTTATTCCAAAATCTGACATGAGAAGTTGGGTAGAACCACAAACATGGTATTCACCAGCTTTGCTTTCAAATCCTTTTAATCCTATTTCCATATCCTGGCTAACTTGGTTAAGGGTTATGGTAACCTTGGAATTGAATGTACTCCACTTTACTTTTGACGGTTCGCCTGCTGTTTCAACTTGCTTAAGATCAATACGAATAATGGGATTTGTATCAGCATTTAACGTATGGTAAAAGTCTCTATTGATCAGATTATTTTTGCAATCGAACGATTTAACTTGAAGGTTGATGGAGGCGTTTGAAAAATTTAGGGAACGACCATTTTTTTGTAGCAGCATCGTTGCAGAACCATCGTTGAATCCAAGGAATGAGGTGCACTCAAAACTGTTAATGTTGCTATTGCCCGAAATTGAAAGCGCACTGGGCTCTACAATGCGATATTTTAGAATAATCGTATTGGTGCCGTTCAGGTTGAAGAGCCAAAATACCGTTGCTAGTAAGTTAATGAACATTGTTTTTTTAAAATCCCCACAGGAGAGAATGCTCCTGTGGGGAAAAAATAATTAAAATGCTACTGCAGCTTCAAAAACTACACCGTTGAACTTTCCATTTGATCGAATGTCAGTGGTCGGAAAATTGTTGTAATTTTGAACAACATACTCACCTTTCATCATGATATTCTTGGTGAGAAACCATCCTGCGCTTAGTGCAGTTCTGTCAATAGATACCTTGTTGGAAATACCAGCTAATTCACCTTTTACCTTATTGTAACGAGCTCCAATATAGAAGTTTTCGGCATTACCAAAACGATACACAAGGTCACCGGCATATTGGTTTACCGTTCGTTCTGAAATTTCGCTTCTTGCTCTTCCCTTTGCTGATTCATAGGTACCAAAGAACTCTAAACCATTATACTTAATAAAGATGTTGCCCATATAGGAGGTGAGCTTGTCGGAGAATCCTGGATCAAAACGACCAGAAGCTCTTGTTCCTGTGGTGCTAGAGTTATTTTCCATAACCAAGAAGTAATGAGATCCTGCACGGTCACCACTGTAGAGGGTGTTGCTAGTTGAGCTGGCAGTGGTGTAAACTGAAGCAGAAATTCTCAGGCGAAGCATATCGTTGAGCTGCTTATCGTATCCAAGTTTTCCAATGATAGATGGACTCCTTTTTGCCTTGTCGTCAGTGGTGGTTACTGTTGGCTCTGTTACATCACCTTTAATTTCTCCTCCGGTGATTCCTAAGAGGCCAAATATTCCATTGTTCCGTACCATGATATCACCACCAATTTCTGTGGTAAAGGCGTCCATAATGTAGCTTTCGATGAATGGATTGTAAAAGGTATTACCATTGTCGCTGCGCCGGAAGTGAGCATCGCCATAGTTAATCTCCATGTGACCGGCTCTTATGGTAGTAAACTTCATAATGTTATCAAGGAAGTCACTATGCATAAATGGTAACTTATCGAATTGAAGATACCCACCCTTAACCCACGTTTCATTGTGGTGTCGGGAGGAGAGGTAGGTAATAAGGTTAAGCCTTACTCCATCTGCAAGTTGAACATCAAAATTTAGGTTAGCCATAGCGGTGTTAAACCCATCAGAAATGGGAGTTAGTGCATTAAGGTCCACACCACCTACTATATTTGGTGTTGCGCTATTGCTGTGCATTAGATTCTGGTACGACTGGCTGAAGTTCGCGCCAACCCGCAACTTTATTCCTTCAAATTTAACCGTATCTTCTTTGGAGGGCTCAAATACATTGATGCCGGTTTGATCGTTATATCGCACGTTAGCAATTCTAGGTTGCTGTGCAAAAAGAGAAAAGGAAATAGCAGTCAGAAAAAAGCCAAATCCAACCTTTAAAAGTGCATTTTTCATAATTATATTTGGTTAATTGTTACAGTGTTAAGAGGTATTTTAACCTCTGTTGTTATAAAACTTTTTTAGAATTAAGGTGTAGGTAACTACTACATCGTCACCGGTTTTAAGTGCTCCGAACATGGCCGTTGGAGGGGAGAGTTTAAATGAGGTCATTTTAATCTTCTGTCCACCTCTAATTTGAACCTCTCCATTTGGCAATATCGTTGCCTTTACAATAAGGACTATTGGCTGAGTAGTGCCCCCTATGGTTAAATTTCCTGCAATTGTTGTGGCGGTATCCTCGGCATTTGGTTGCAAGTTCATTGGTGCAGTTAATTGGAAGGTTATTTTGGGAAATTGTTCTGCTTTTAATGCATCTCGTATTTTTCCATCCATGATACTTCCCTCTGAACCATCAATAGTATTAGCATCAACAATCACAGTAGCGCTGCTTATGCCTGAAATTTTATTGCTATTTATACTCATGCTACTATTGAGTTGCATTTTGGTGACATCGGCTGTCCAATCGTGCAGGTTTGAAGTGCCACTAATTACTACTTTAAAACTTTTAAGGTTGTAGGCAACTTGCGCAACGCCTTGAACTGAAATAATCAAAAAGCTTGCAACAAGTAGGTAAATAAACTTCTTATTCATGGTTTGAAATTTAAAGTATATATAATCTATAGACTATACAGAATAAGTGGCAAATTAGTTCGTTTTTTATTTCAAATCCAACACTTTTTTGACGAATAGAAAGAGGCTTTATTGTGGATACCTCTATTCCAAAAGCATAATGTTATTGAGGTAAATGTGTCATTTAAATAAGGTATAGATGGGTATTTGTTGGGCTTGTATTGACGAAAAAATTTGACGAACGGAATGTATTCGGCTAAATAACTATTGACTTAGAAATTGTTTATTATTAAATTTGACTTATAAAATATGTGTAATTTAAATTATAAATGATGGATAATATCTGTCCTAAGTCTGCTAATTGCAGATTGTTTAATAATAATATATTAAGTAAGCCCGAATATGCTGAAACATATAGAAGTCTTTTTTGCAATGCAGGGGAAAAGAGGTGGGCTCAGTGTAAAAGGAATATTGTTTCTACTAAATTTGGTAAATGTCCTGATTACATTTTGCCAAATTCAATTATGACTGTAGAAGAGATTGAGGCAAGGATGAAGAAGGAAAAATTGATTTATTAATTGCGCATAATCAGGATTTTTACGAAGCAATGGGAATGGAATGATTACTTGATTGTAAAACTCATCAGCATGTTTTAATTGCTTATTGTGGAGTATATTGGTTTGGTTTTCCAAACCATTTTTTTTGTACGGCTTTATTGATGTTGTCATATTTGGATTGTGATAAAACATTCGTTAAACCAAAAAAAAAGACGAACTTTGGCATCCAAATTTAATCGTTAACTTTCTTATCATGAAGATAAATAAAAGTGGAGCCAAACTATCGGCTATAGTTAGCATTGGAGAGAAATTACGACAGCTAAGCAAGGAAACAGGTAAGCAACATTTACTTCTCAATCGAGGTGTTCCATCGGTTGTAAATATTGACCTACAAGAAGTCATTAAAACAATAGACTTTAATTGTAGCGAACTCCAGACTTATCCACCTGCTCAGGGGCGTTTGGATCTTAGATCTGCAATTAATGTGGAATTTTTTGCTGGCAAATCTACTCCAGCAAAAATTTTTATTACCGGTGGTGGAATGAGCGCCTTGGACCTGGCGTTTCAAACTGTTGATGTAGATAAGATTTTGCTACCCGTATATTACTGGGGAGCTTATTTCCATATTATGACCATTCGGCATAAGCAGGTGGGTGAATATGATAGTTTTGCTGAACTGGAAGGGATGTTGCCCTTGCTAAAAAACAGTGCCGTAGTTATTGGTGATCCGGGTAATCCTCTTGGTGAAAAGTATGATGACGAAAAGCTCTTTTCCCTTGTGAAAAAGCTCAATGATAACGGAACAGTTGTATTTTTCGATAGTCCTTACCGAAGAATTTTCTATGATTCAACCGATGATTTTTATCAAAGGCTGCTTCCCCTCGACAACGTTATTATTGTTGAGAGTTTTAGTAAGAGCGTTGGGCTTAGCGGGCAGCGTATAGGATTTTTGCACTCTAACAACGAAGCGTTCAATGCTGAGGTTGCAGTTCGATTAATGTATGCTACAAATGGGATTAATGCCTTCAGCCAAATGCTGGTATTAAGATTGCTTACAACGGAAGCTGGGAAAAAGGCTGTTACGTCGTTTAGGCAGGCTACCATAGCCGATGTAAAAAAGAATGTTGAGTATCTGCGTAAGAGAGGTTTCTTGGCTGAAGAGTTTTATAAATCGAGTGCTCCCGTTGGAATATTTGCTGTGGTAAATTTGAGTGAGCAGGAGCTGCTTCAATACTATATTGGTTCAGTGTCGCTTAGCTTTTTCACTAAATCGCGCAAGGAGCAAGCGGCAAAATATGCTCGGATATGCATATCAGTACCCTCATGGCGAACTAATTCCTATTTCGATTCAATTCCTCATAAGAACCAGTAACAACTTATCAACATTTGACCCTGCGGTAGCCAAATCGGGTTATGGCAGGGTCATACTTTTGCGGCTTTAATTTATTCATAGGATGAATCGCTGGAATGATTTGGTGTATGTATCCACCATGATGCATTGGTTGCTTTTTGTTAACTTGCGTCATTTAATTTTTAATTTTTCATGAGGAATTAGCAATTTATAGTTGTTGTGTGATTGGGATTTAATTGTGATGGTATGATGTTAAAAAAATTTTTTCTTACGGTGTGTGTGGTAGGATTTGTTGGGGGTGATTACAAGTGTTATTGTTGGGTTTGCAAATTGTGGGGGGGAGCCATTCTGGAGAGCCGGTGTTCAATTCTTTTCAAAATATAGAACCAGTAACCTTGCCCGATACGTTGTTTTTTGCTGGCGAAAGCGTTCCTCTCAAAAATTTTGACACTCGCGAAAGTCTTGATCGGGAGATGCTTGTTAACTCATACTGGCATTCACAAACCATTTACCTTTTAAAATTATCTGGCCGATTTTTTCCGGTGATAGAGCCTATTTTGAAGAAGGAGGGACTTCCAGCTGATTTTAAGTACTTGGCTCTTGCCGAGAGTGGGTTACAACAGTTGGTTTCACCATCGAAGGCGGTGGGAGTGTGGCAGTTTGCTTGAGTCGTCGGCCAAGGAGGAGGGGCTTGAGGTAACGCCCGCGGTAGATGAACGTTATGATATTGAAAAGGCTACAATAGCAGCTTGTTCATACTTACGAAAATCAAAAGATCTGCTAGGCAGTTGGACCATGGCTGCGGCGGCTTATAATTTTGGTAGAACGGGAATGCGAAAACAAATTGAACGGCAAGGTACAGGTTACTACTACGATTTAACTCTTGGTGAGGAGACTGGCCGATATGTCTTTAGGATTTTGGCATTAAAGTTAATTTTTGAGCACCCCGAACGATATGGGTTCGTCCTTGATAGTGCTGATTTTTATGCTCCTCTTCGGTATACAGAGGTTACGGTTGATAGTAGTATTTCTAGATTAGCCGATTTTGCTGCCAAGGAGGGAACCAACTACAAAATGTTAAAATATTTTAATCCTTGGCTCAGAGACAGCTTTTTACCGAATGTCAAACATAAGAGCTATTCAATTAAGATTCCGGTAGAGGGATACCGCACCAATCCCTACAACAAATAGAATTATTTGTATAAAACTTAGGCCTTGAAAAAAAACGATTCGAACGAGATAATTTTTGCGGAGGAAGATTGGATTAACGTTTATGGGGCAAGAGAACATAATTTGCGTAATGTAGACGTCTCAATACCGCGCCATAAGTTACAGTTATTACCGGATTAAGTGGAAGTGGAAAATCATCCCTTGCTTTTGATACTATTTATGCCGAAGGTCAGCGACGTTACTTTGAAACATTTTCGGCGTATGCCCGGCAGTTTTTGGGTAGCATGGAGCGACCCGATGTTGATAAAATCACGGGGTTGAGGTCCGGTGATTTCCATTGAGCAAAAAACTACTAATAAGAACCCCCGCTCTACGGTAGGCACCATTACCGAGATTTACGATTTCCTCCGATTGCTCTATGCTCGAGCATCCATAGCTTATTCGTACGAAACAGGGGAGCCTATGGTGAAATATACCGATGACCAAATTCTTCATCTCATTGAAGATAAATTTGAGGGAAGAAGTGGGCATTTTGGCTCCGTTGGTAAAGGGCAGAAAGGGGCACTATAAGGAGTTGTTTTGAGAATCTTCGTCGGAAAGGTTTTATTTATGTTCGGGTTGACGGCGAAATTAAGGAGTTGAGAGCGGGGTATGAAGCTCGATCGTTACAAGGTGCACTTTATTGAGTTGGTTGTCGATAAGTTACCCGTATCAAATCTCGATATTAAGCGTTTAAAGGAATCTGTTCAGGGCGGCAATGCGCCATGGAGAGGGAACTATTGTGGTGGTTGATTTGGACTCCAATGAGCAGCGATTCTTTAGTCGTCACTTAATGTGTCCAACTACAGGAATTTCTTATAATGAGCCTGCACCTCACAGCTTTTCATTCAACAGTCCTCAAGGTGCATGTCCTCGTTGTAACGGATTGGGTACCGTAACGGAAGCACATGTTGAGGCATTAATACCGGATCCATCCATAAGTATCAAGAAGGGTGGGATAAAACCTTTAGGGGCTTACAAGAGCACCCTTATTTTTTGGCAACTCGATGCAATTGCAGGAAAGTATGGTTTTAGCCTTGAAGACCCCATTGAGGAAATTCCAGAGGAGGCCATTAACATAATACTCTATGGATCGGAGGAACCATTTCGGGTAAAATCGCCTGTCCAAGGGGTGAATACCACCTACCAGATGAGTTTTGCTGGTATTCTCGACTATCTTGGAGGTAGCGAGGAGGAACTTCCATCAAGGGCAAAAAATGGGGCGGAGTCGTACCTTCGGTATACAACGTGTCCCGAATGCAACGGTGCACGATTACGCAAGGAAGTGCTCTTTTTTAAGTTGCCGAAAAGAATATTGCAGAGCTTAGTAGCATGGATTTAGATACTCTTCTAAACTGGTTTACCAATGTAGAAGAACGATTGAATACCAAACAAAAGTTGATTGCCAAAGAAATTTTAAAGGAGATTCGGGAGCGTTTGCGCTTTTTGAATGATGTGGGATTAAGCTACCTTTCTTTAAATAGAAGTGCGCAAAGTCTTTCAGGTGGAGAGAGTCAACGTATAAGGCTGGCAACTCAAATTGGCAGCAAATTAGTAAATGTTCTCTATATTTTAGATGAGCCTAGCATCGGGTTGCATCAGCGCGATAATCATCGCTTGATTGAATCGCTTAAGCAATTGCGTGATGCTGGCAATTCTGTGATTGTTGTTGAGCATGATGAGGATATGATTCGCTCTGCCGACTATGTGGTCGATCTTGGTCCTCATGCCGGTCGTCGTGGCGGGAAAATTGTGGCTCAAGGAACTCCAGCTGAAATTCTCAAATCGGATTCTTTGACGGCAAAGTATCTTAATAGGACTCTTCAAATACCAGTCCCTTTAAAACGAAGAGAAGGGAATGGAAAGTTTATCATACTTAAAGGAGCAACAGGGCATAACCTTAAGAAGGTGACAGTTGAGTTTCCGCTGGAGAAGTTAATTTGCATTACGGGTGTATCGGGCAGTGGAAAGTCGTCGTTGGTGAACGAAACTTTACAGCCAATATTGAGCAAGTTTTTCTACCGTTCATTAAAGGAGCCTCTGCCTTATGAATCGATCGATGGTATTAAAAATATTGATAAGGTAATCGAGGTAACTCAATCACCTTTAGGGCGAACGCCACGTTCTAATCCAGCAACTTATACTGGCGTGTTTTCCGATATTAGAAAGCTCTTTGAAATGACACCTGAAGCAAAAATTCGTGGCTATAAAGCTGGACGATTTAGCTTTAATGTTAAAGGAGGTCGGTGCGAGGAGTGTGGTGGAGCTGGTGTTCAAACTATTGAAATGAATTTTCTTCCTGATGTTTACGTTGAATGCAAGGTTTGTCGGGGTAAACGTTACAATAGGGAAACTTTGGAGGTAAAGTATCGGGGGAAATCCATTTCCGATGTGCTGGATATGACAATTAATGCTGGTGTAGAATTTTTTGAGCCTATGCCAACCATATACCATAAGCTGAAGACTATTCAGGAGGTTGGATTGGGTTATATTACATTAGGACAAGCCTCTACAACTCTTTCGGGTGGTGAGTCGCAACGGGTAAAGTTGGCGGCTGAGTTGTCACGAAAGGATACCGGTAAAACACTCTATATTCTCGATGAGCCAACCACTGGTTTGCATTTTGAGGATGTTCGTGTACTTATGGATGTACTTAGTCGATTGGTTGATAAAGGGAATACTGTTATTGTGATTGAACACAATCTGGATGTGGTTAAGATGGCCGATTATATTATCGATATGGGATTAGAAGGTGGTGGTGGTGGTGGTGATATATTATTTACTGGAACACCTGAAGAACTTATTAATAATTCAAAGAGTTATACGGCTCAGTTTTTAAAAAATTACTTGCCGCATTAACACGTTGGATGCTAACTTTTAGATTACACTAATTATATAGGAGTGGGTGTTTGCTCCATTTCGTAATTAAAAAATTAGGTTACTATGGCAAAAATGGTGGAAATTATTTGTGAGAATATCCATTCTAAAAAGATTTATGCTCCAGGAATAACACTAATGGAGATTGCTTCTGATCAGAAAATTACCTTGGAGCATCCAATTATCGGCGCCATGGTGAATAATCGGGTCCAAGAGCTCGATTACCAGGTTTTTAATCCTAAAATCATCTCATTTTTGATATTACCCATCCCGCTGGGATGCGAATGTATCTGCGTTCTCTTTCTTTGTCCTTGAAAAGGCCATACGAGACTTATTACCGGGAAAGCGTCTCTCGGTAGAGCACTCAGTCTCAAAAGGTTTTTATTGTGAGATTGAAGGTTTTGAAGGTAGTATTCCTCTTTCGCTGACATTTACTATTGGTGATAGAATGCGGGAAATTATTAGCCGTGATGTTCCATTTACCAGTGAGAAAAAACAAACTATCGAGGTTCTTGATTACTATAAAAATCAAGGTTATACAGAGAAGGTAATGCTGTTGGAGACGAGGCCTCATTTATATACCACTGTCTATTTTCTCGATGACCGTATGGACTATTTTTACGGTTGTATGGTGCCATCAACAGGCTATTTAAAAAAGTTTGACCTGGTTAAATACTATGATGGGATGCTTCTTATGGTGCCCAAACGTAGCAATCCAAGTGAGATGGAAGATCTCATTTTACAGGATAAAATGTTTGATATTTTCAGGGAGTATCGACGGTGGATTGATATTATTGGAGTTAGCTCTATTGGTTCAATCAATAAGAGAGTGTTGGCGGGCAAAGGTGATGAACTAATTAAGGTTGGAGAGGCGCTCCATGAAAAAAAGGTTGCCCAAATTGCTGATGAAATCTACAAGCGAAGGGAGAATGTTAAGGTGGTGTTAATTTCCGGTCCATCTTCTTCGGGTAAAACCACCTTTGCTAAACGACTTGCCATACAGCTGTTGGTGTCTGGCTTGAAGCCGGTTACTATTTCTCTCGATAATTACTTTGTAGACAGGGAGCATACTCCACGTGATGAAAATGGTGACTATGATTTTGAGTCGGTTGAAGCCCTTGACATTGAGTATTTCAACCAGGATTTGCTCAACCTTCTTTCTGGCATCGAGATTAATGTTCCCAAGTTTTCATTCGAAAATGGGAAACGTTATTTTGACGGAACAACGCTCAAAATAGATGAAAAAACAGTGTTGCTGATAGAGGGGATTCACGCCTTAACTCCTTTTCTTACACACTCAATTCCTGATGAGCGTAAATTTAAAGTGTATGTTTCGGCACTTACCAGCTTATCCATCGATGGTCACAATAGGATTCCCACAACCGATAATCGGTTGATTCGCAGAATAATTCGTGATTTTCGCTATCGAGGTTATTCTGCCTTAGATACCATTAGTAGGTGGGAAAGCGTTCGTCGTGGGGAGGATAAAAATATATTTCCATACCAGGAGGAGGCCGATATGATGTTCAACTCATCTCTTGTTTTCGAGCTGGGTGTGCTAAAACGTTACGCAGAGCCGTTATTGCGAGAAGTTCCTTCTACCGTAAAGGAGTTTGCTGAGGCCGATAGGCTACTAACTTTTTTAGAAAATTTTGTACCTATCGATGATAAGGAAATACCACCAACCTCAATTATTCGCGAATTTTTGGGTGGGAGCAGCTTCTCTTATAAGTAGGATTAATTACTCACTTCCTAAAAAAAAGCTGAAAAGTAAAAATAGTCTTCATTTGCTAAAAAGCATACACAACTGGTTCATGCTATTGGAGGAATGATTATATTTACCTAATAGAATTAGTAAAGTTTTTTTTCGTTTAGACCTCTTTTTTTTGATATCTTAACAACTGTCAGATTATCAGATTTATAGATTTAAACTCGAATTATTTTTCTAATTTTAATCTTTGCATTTATTAATTTTATCAGGCATTGTATATTTTTCTGCTACATTTTTCATTAATTTGCTATAAGTTACAAATTTGCATATTTCAGCTCTATGATTAAGTCGCTTGTGCTTCTTTTGAATATGTTAGGACTTTTTTTACTCAACCTGTTTTTTTCGGGGAGCGTTAGTCTTAACATGGTTGCCCCAAAGGAGGTTAATGCAGGGAAGGAGTTTGAAGTAGAGGTCACCTTGGACAAGGGTGATGTAAGTAGTTTTGCACGATTCCAGCAGGATCTTCCGGCAGGGTTATCGGCGCAAGTAGTGGATGCATCAAATGCCGAATTTTCCTTTAAAGATCAGAAGGTTCGATTTGTATGGCTCCGATTACCAAGCCAATCAACCGTTATCATTCGGTATAAGGTAACGGTTAACGATAGGTTAACGGGTAACTTTAAGCTCAATGGTAAATTCTCTTTTATAGAGGATAATGAACGGAAGGAAGTGCTTGTTACCGATCAACTTCTTGCCATTGTTCCTGATCCTAACCTCGATCCCAAAATGCTTGTTGATATTGGGGACTACCAGCAGATGGCCAGTTCAAAAATGCTCGCTGGCGGTGCAAGTGTTGCAGCCATTCGTCAGGAACCTTATATGGAGGGGCAGAGTAACGACTATATTGTTAATATACTTGTAAATAAAGGTGCTACAGATAAGTTTGCCAAGATCGAAGAAGATGTTCCAGAAGGATATAAAGCAGAGGTAGTTGATAGTAAAGATGGTATTTTTACCTTTAAAGATCAAAAGGTGAAATTTCTATGGATGACACTTCCTGCAGAGCAATCCTTTGTTGTTAGTTATCGACTGATTCCCGAAGAAGCCCTTGGATCGAAACCATTGACGCTGAAGGGGACATTTTCGTTTATACAGAACGATGCAACGCAGGTAATTGATATTGTTCAAAAATCTACCAATTTGCACACATTAACCGCAAGGCAGTTGGAAGCATTGACTCAAACAACTTCGGTTTCTGGAGAAACCCAGAATAGTGTGAGCAGCAGCTATACACCCAATGCTGCTGGAGGAGTTGAAATTCCAATTAAGTATGTTGGTGCAGAGAAGATGGCTGAATTGGACCAGAAGCACCGCAGCACAAAAGCCGCTGTAACCTCGCCAGAAACAAACTTGTCGTATACATTAGAACCAGAGAAGGGCGTTTACTACCGTGTTCAAATTGCGGCTGGGCACAAATTGGTGAACATTAGAAGATATTTTAGAAAATTTAAGCTTAACGAGGAGGTTCGTACCGAACAGCATGAGGGATGGTATAAGTATTCGGTCGGCTCGTTTTATGTATACAAAGATGCTCATGACTATCGAATCAAACTTTGGGATACCACTCCAATTGCTGATGCTTTTGTAGCAGCATATAATAACGGAAAGCGCATTACCGTTCAAGAGGCGTTAATGATTACTAACCATAAATGGTACAAATAAAGGAATTCCCGATGAAATCATTAAGGAAAGGACTTAGTTTTGCACTCTTTGCACTGGTAGTAATTCCATCGCTCATGGCTCAGGATGACGAACTTGTTAACTGGGAATCATATCTTACAAGTGAAGTTGAAGTAATTGATCCGGTTTATCGTCCCGTGATTGGATTTGGTGTTGGTGTGTTGAGCTTTTATGGTGATGTGAATAATAGCCATGGCAATCTTCTTATGGGTACCCCTGGTTATAAGATAAATGTAATGGTCCCAATTGGGAGAACCCAAGATTTCAAGGTAAACTTTTTTGGACTGCTTGGAAATTTGCAAGGGTTTGATCGTCAGATGTCGTACCAGTTGCAGCACGATAATCCTGGTTTTATTGGTAACACAAGCTTCAACACCACTTTTACCCAATTTGGAATCAACATGGAGTATAATTTTGGTTCTCTGTTTAGGTGGAAGGGGGTTAAGGTGAAAAAAAATACCAAGTTAAAGGTACTCGACCGAACATTTCGTCCATTTTTATCTATAGGTATTGCCCCTATACAATACTCTATTAAGGGCGATTTAACTCATTATGATCCTGATTTTGGAACTCAGGTGCCTTACTATTTCTGGAGTGATGGAACAATCCGTAATATTGAACAAACCTCACCATTGGCATCTACCTCAAAATTAATTCAGTTGGATGGCTCTTACGAGACCAACCTTCAAAAGGCTAACCTTTATGGATCTAAGAGTACTCAGCAAACAGTTCTTTCTATACCGATTGACTTTGGTCTTGACTTTTTCTTGAATTATCGTTTAAATGTGCGAGTGGGCACATCACTTACATATACCTTCAGCGATTTGCTCGATAATATGGATGACAAGGCAGCTAAAGCGGTTGTTGGCCTTAAGAGCAATGGTCGTAATGATATGTTTACCTTTACATACGTTTCTTTGCATGTTGACCTATTCTCCGATCCGCAAACTAAAAAGGTGACAGATCTATTTAAGATGGTTGAGGATTATGACTACGATGCCATTTTTGATGGAGACGTAGACGGCGTTGTGGATATGTTTGACCAATGCCCCGATACACCGCTACGTGTGGCAGTGGATTCGGTCGGATGCCCGCTTGATTCGGATAGGGATGGAGTTCCTGATTACCTTGATAAGGAATCAAATACCCCCTCAGGTGCAATGGTCGATGAAGATGGTGCTGTTTTAACTGAAAGTTCATTTGAAAAGTACAACGTTGAAGGACTTGCCGTAAGCCGTGATAAAGCTATAACTCTTCCTGTTAATCAAATTTGGACCCGTTCCGTAAAGTTTGAACCAGGCGTAGTTCCGGAAAAGTTCAAGTCAATTGATGCTAACGGCGATGGTTATATCGACTACAATGAAATGCTCAAGGAGATTAATAAGTTTTTCGATGGTGATTCAAAGCTCACTTCGGATGAAATTTATGAGCTAAACGAGTTTTTCTTTGACCAGCAGTAATTATTGATTTACGATAAAATAAAGTAGCCCATTCTTTTTAAGAGTGGGCTATTTGTTTACAAGAGTATTATTTGTGTTATCGTTTCATAAATCGATCCATCTCCCGTTTTGTATCTTTCTTCTTTATATCCTCGCGCTTGTCGAAGACTTTTTTTCCTTTTGCTAGGGCAATGTCAATTTTGGCAATTCCTTTATCGTTGATAAATAGTTTTGTTGGAATTATGGTCAACCCCTTTTCTTGAGTACGTTTTTTAAGCTTCAATAGCTCTTTTTGGTGAGCAATAACTTCCGTTCACGATTAGGATCATGGTTGTATCGATTGGCCCACCAATATTCAGCTACGTGCATGCCTTTAATCCATAGTTCTGCATTATTAAAGTAGCAGTAGGATTCAACAAGGCTTGCCTTACCCATCCGGATAGACTTGATTTCGGTACCGGTGAGCACTACGCCTGCCGTGTAAACATCAAGTAATTCAAATAGATAGGTGGCTTTTTTATTTTTAATGACTACTGGGTTGCCCATTCCAATGTGTTGTTAAGTTTAGAAAAAGATGGAAAAGAAACCGCCAATAAATAGCATGGATACGGCAAGTGCTGCCGCATTAATTATTAAGCTCAGAAAAACAAATCCAACTGCACGCTCTTCCGTAATGCCAAGCAGCTGAAGTGATCCATACCAATAGTAGTATATACTAGTCAAACAAAGCAAGTTAAAAAGAAAGTCGAGTTGTGGAATTATAAAGGCTATTGAACCAAACAGGAACACAGGCACATAGGCAAAAATTGTCAATTTCAAAAGTTTGTGATCTTCGTCTTTGACCTCAAAAGAGTTTATTAACTTTGAAAGAACAAAGGAGGATATGATAACCGTGGCAACATATTCGGCTCCATAGGCAATCCCTTTAAAAATAAGGTTAAATATTCCATAGTGCGACCACATTAATCCTCCAAGAATGCTTGAAAAGCCAATTATTGCTGCGAGTGGAGCCAGAAATACAATAACGAGATCTTTGATATCGAGTGATAGCTCACCAATTTTTCCCCAACTTGTTTTTGGGTTGAGTAAAAAGTCCACAATAAATTTGCCCTGTTCTCTTAACCACATATTCCTTAATTTTGCTCGCAAATTTAACTTATTTTTGGCACAGTATACTAATGCTTGACAATGACCAGTAATAAATCTATGAAAGGAAACATCGATTTAATTTCTATTATTGGACCAACAGCCGTAGGCAAAACTGCTTTAGCCGCCCAACTTGCTGAAAAGATAAACGGTGAAATTCTTTCGGCCGATTCAAGACAAGTGTATCGTGGTATGAATCTCGGAACCGGAAAGGACTACAATGATTATATTGTAGCAGGGCATGCAATTCCTTACCATCTTATTGATATTGTAGATGCTGGATATAAATATAGCGTATTTGAGTATCAAACCGATTTTCTTAAGGCGTATGATGATATTCGATCAAGAGATAAAATGCCTATTTTGTGTGGCGGAACAGGCATGTATGTTGAGGCGGTAGTGAATGGGTATCGACTTTTAAAGGTTCCGATTAATGAGGCACTTCGGGCTGAACTGGAGACCAAGGGTGATGTGGAGTTGAACTGTATATTAGCTTCCCTCAAAAAATTACATAATCATTCCGATTCAGATATTCGTAAACGGTTGATCCGAGCCATAGAAATTGAGACATACCAAAAGGAACATAAGGCTGAGATAGAAAATTATCCAAATATTCGAAATATCTATTTGGTGTAGCGGTAGATAGGGAGACACGTCGACGTCGAATTACTGAACGACTTCATTCTCGACTTCAGTTGGGTATGATTGAGGAGGTACAGTCGCTTATCGATTCGGGTGTGCCTGTGGATACTTTAATGTTCTATGGGTTGGAGTATAAGTTAATTACCAAACATTTAATAGGCGATCTCACCTATGATGAGATGGTCCGTGAACTGAACATTGCTATTCATCAATTTGCCAAACGACAGATGACCTGGTTTAGAAAAATGGAGCGGGATGGAAATGCTATTGTTTGGATTGATGGCCTTTTGCCTATGGAGCAAAAGGTGACAATTATTATGGAGTATTTGAAGTCGAGATCGTAAAGTGAAACCTTAAACAACTATTTATTTTTTTGAAAAAAAGCATACATTTTGTTTATTTTAAAAAAGATGTTAATATTGCATTTATTGAACTAACGAAAATGATGACAGTTGCAAATAATTGGTGGCACTTATCTATCACAACTAAATGTGAGTAGGAGCGCTTTGCCCATTGCAAACCAAAGGCCCGTTGAACTCACAACGGGCCTTTGATTTTTTATTAATAGCTGATACTATGAAGACATTAGATGTGAATATAAATACTAGTTGGTGGTGGCGCCATTGCAACAATCAACCGTTGTGAGTTAACGCGCCGTGCCTATAGTAAAAAGGGCCTGCCGTACTCACGGTTGGCCCTTCTTTTTTGAATTATAAAAAATTAAACAATATACTATGAAGCTAAGAGTTATCACCGAGCGGATGCTTGCCGACACAGTAACTCCAGTGAGCATTTATCTCAAGTTAAGGGATACCTATCCAGGTGCATTTTTACTGGAAAGCAACGACTATGGACGCCCTGAAAGCAGCCGATCATTTGTTTGTGTTATGCCCATTGCCTCCGTTAGAGTGGATAAAGGCATTGCCACTGCTAAATTTTCTAATCAGCCACCTATGGTTGGAAACATTACAGAACGTGGCAGCTTAGCCCCTTTTCTCGAAAAATTCTTTTACTCCGTTATAGCGGAAGGGGAAAAAGTCGATTTCAATGGATTTTATGGCTATACCTCCTACGATGCAGTTCGCTATATGGAATCAGTGAAGATTAAGGGGGAAAATCGTATCCCCGAAATGGATTACAGGCTATTTCAAATTGTTATTTCCATTAATCCGCTAAAAAATGAGCTAATTATTGCCGAAAATTTGCTCGAAAATCAGGTAAGTCGAATTCCTGAAATTATTGCCTTGCTAAGCAATAGACGTGTGCCACTATTCGCTTTTAAACGTAAAGGTGAAGAAATATCTGAGACTACCGACAAAGAGTATATTGCCATGGTGCGCAAGGCTAAAAAGCATTGCCTGCGAGGTGATGTATTTCAGCTGGTGCCATCACGGCTCTTTATACAAAAATTTGAGGGTGATGAATTCAATGTATATCGATGTTTAAGGTCTATTAATCCTTCGCCATATCTCTTCTATTTTGATCTCGGTAGCTATCGCTTATTTGGCTCTAGTCCCGAAACTCAGCTTCGATTGGCAAACGGGAAGGCCATTTTAAATCCCATTGCCGGTACCTTTCGCCGAACTGGAGATGAGGAGTTGGATAAAATAATGGCTGAACGATTGCTTGCCGATCCAAAGGAGAATGCGGAGCATGTAATGTTGGTTGATTTAGCTCGCAACGATCTTAGTCGCAATGCTCACAATGTGAAAGTGGAGGTATTTAGGGAAATTCAGCAATACTCCCACGTGATTCACCTTGTTTCGAAAGTTACGGGTATGGTTACTGATGGACGGTCGGCTATTAAGGTTTTCATGGACACTTTTCCTGCCGGAACGCTTACCGGAGCACCAAAGATTAAGGCGATGGAACTGATTGAAAAGTATGAGGGTTCTTCTCGCGGATTTTACGGTGGAAGCATCGGCTACTTTGGACTCGATGGCTCAGTAAACCAGGCCATAACCATTCGTAGTTTTTTGAGTCGATTCAACAACCTTTTCTATAGGGCCGGTGCCGGTGTTGTTGCCGATTCGGATGAGCAATCGGAACTCAAAGAGGTGGAAAATAAACTTATGGCTCTTCGACAAGCCATGGCTGATGCTGAAACTATTTAAAATTAAGATTATGAAAGTACTCGTTATAGATAATTACGACTCTTTTACCTACAATTTGGTTCACATGGTGGAGGAACTAACAGGGGAAAGTGTAATTGTTGCTCGTAATAATGAAATTAGTGTTGAAGAGGTGGGGGCATTTAATCAGATTATTCTTTCACCAGGACCGGGAATACCTGACGAGGCAGGCAACCTTAAGGCTATAATAAAGCGCTATGCACCTTCAAAGAGCATCCTTGGTGTATGCCTCGGTATGCAGGCAATTGCAGAAGTATTTGGAGGTCATTTGGAAAACCTCGGACATGTGGTTCATGGTATGTCCGATGAAGTATTGGTGGAAGATATTAAGGACAAACTCTTCACTAATATGCCGGACCGTTTTCGTGCTGGACGTTATCATTCCTGGGTAGTTGAACGCGCTTCATTCCCTTCCGATTTGCAAATTACCGCTATGAATAGGGACGGGTTGGTAATGGCCTTGTCACACCGAAATTTTGATGTAAGAGGGGTTCAATTTCACCCCGAGTCAATTTTAACTCAGTATGGTTTGGATATTATGGCAAACTGGTTGGGTGTTGACTATAAACCGGTGATTGAATTGCCATCAAAAAGCAATAATAGCTTCAACCTTGGTAGCTTTTCCTGTGGACTAATGTGTTAGGGTCGGTAAAACGTAGTTTGATATTTTAATTGAGATGTAATGAAAACCGAAATACTTGAACTTTTTCAGCAAAAGATACTAAGCCGGCAGAGCGCGGCTGAACTGCTTGTAAACATAACTAATGGAGCATTTTCGCCAGCACAGACAGCTGCGCTCCTCGCCACGTTTCAGGTTAGAGGAATCACCGTGGAGGAGTTGGCTGGTTTCCGCGATGCCTTACGCGATATGTGTCTCCGTGTGGACCTGTCGGAGTTTGAAACCATAGATCTGTGTGGCACAGGTGGTGATGGTAAGGATACGTTTAATGTTTCTACTCTTTCTTCTTTTGTGGTGGCAGCAGCAGGCGGAAAGGTTGCTAAGCATGGAAATTATGGTGTTTCGTCTGTATGTGGTTCTTCTAACATAATGGAGCACTTTGGTTACAGATTTTCATCCAACAACGATAAGCTAAAAAGGGAGATGGATAGGACCGGTATCTGCTTTATGCACGCACCTCTTTTTAACATGGCCATGCGCAATGTAGCCGATGTGCGACGGCAGCTTGGAGTGAAAACTATCTTTAATATGTTGGGTCCATTGGTAAATCCATCGTTTCCTAAGGCACAGATGGCTGGAGTGTTTAGCGCTGAGCTGGCCCGTATTTACTCCTACCTCTTTCAGCAGGAGGGCAAGCGATACGCTGTAGTGTATAGCCTTGATGGCTACGACGAGGTTTCGCTAACCTCTCCGTTTAAATTCTTCAGTAACGACGGAGAGGGACTCCTTGAACCTGAGGATATTCAGTTACCCGACCTGCTGCCTTCCGATTTGGCTGGTGGACGTACAGTGGACGATGCTGCGAGGATTTTTATCGATATTTTAAAAGGGGTTGGCACAGGGGCTCAAAATGCTGTGATTGCAGCCAATGCTGGTATTGCTCTTAAGGTACTCAGTCCAGAGGAGCCGCTCATTAGCTGTATTGAGTCGGCGATGGATATTTTACGGTCGGGAGCTGCCTATTCCAACTTTGATATGCTAATATCTCTAAATAAATAACAATGAGCGATATTCTGTCGAAAATTGCTGCAGGGAAGTTAAAGGAGGTGGCAGAAAGGGAGCAGCTTTACCCAGTGAAGCTGCTCGAGAAGAGCCTCTACTTCGCTACGCAGCCCGTTTCGCTTAAGCGCTATTTGTTGCGTGAAGATAAGTGTGGTGTTATTGCGGAGTTTAAACGATTTTCTCCTTCGCGCGGTGCCATCAACCCCCATGCCGATGTTGCTGCCATCTCCATTGGCTACATGCAGGCTGGTGCTTCGGCACTTTCCATTCTTGCAGAGAAGGTCCATTTTGGAGGTAGCCTCGAGCATGTTCGTAAGGCTCGGCAGCTGAATTACTGCCCCATACTGCAGAAGGACTTTATGCTGAAGTCCTACCAGGTTTTGGAAGCAAAGGCCTATGGTGCCGATGCAATCCTCCTCATTGCCTCCCTGCTAACGTTGGAACAGACTAAGGCGTTGGCAACGCTAGCGCAATCGCTCGGGATGGAGGTGGTAGTTGAGTTGCATAATACGCAGGAGCTGGAGCATGCACGTTACGCCGATGTGGTGGGTGTAAACAACCGTAACCTGAAAACCATGACCGTATCGGTGGAAAACGCCTTGGGTATGCTACCACAATTACCGAAAGGTATGGTGAAAATTGCCGAGAGCGGAATTAGCTCGCCGGAGGTGGCAGCTATGCTGCGGAAGGAGGGATTCAACGGTCTACTGATAGGGGAGCACTTTATGCGTGAGGCTGACCCCGTAAAGGCTTGCCGCGAGTTTATAACAAAGATGCAATTGTTAGCGCCAAAACCAACTATTGCGAACAATGGTGGTGAAGGTTTGCGGGCTTAGAGACCCTGATAACTTGGCCGAGGTAGCCGAGGCTAAACCCGACATGGTTGGCTTCATCTGCTATCCACAATCACCCAGATACGTGGAGGCGGCAGCGGCAAAAGCATTGAATTCAGTCTCAGTTGGCAATGCACAACGGGTGGGCGTTTTTGTGGATAGCAACCTGCAGCATATTGAGCAAACGGTTGCTCACTTTGGCTTTCATGCTGTGCAGCTGCATGGTTCCGAAACACCTCAGCTCTGTGAGCAACTGCAGCAAAAGGGACTTACCGTTATAAAGGCCTTTCGAGTTGAAGAGAAGTTTTGCTTTACTGAGGTTGAGCCGTATGTGGGTAGCTGTAGCCTTTTTCTGTTCGACGCTGCGGGCAGCAGGGCTGGTGGGAATGGGATATCGTTTAACTGGCATTTGTTGGAGAAATATGGAGGCAGCGTGCCATTTCTGCTTAGTGGAGGAATAGGTGAGGATCACCTGTTGGCCATTAAAGCCTTGAAGCATCCAATGCTGCTTGGTGTGGATATCAACAGTCGGTTCGAGGTTGTGCCTGGAGTTAAGGATAGTTTGCTTGTAAAGAATTTCATTGAATTATTAAAGAGCGAATCATGTTAATGGATATAGATACTAAAAGAGGATATTATGGACGTTTTGGCGGGGCCTACATTCCCGAGTTGCTCCACGCTAATGTTGCAGAGCTGCAGCGCCGCTATCCTGAAGTTATGGACTCTTCGGAGTTTAAGACCGAGTTAGAGAGGCTACTCACCCACTACGTGGGACGGCCCTCTCCGCTTTACTATGCCGGCAGACTTTCCTCTAGCATCGGTGCCAATATTTATTTAAAGAGGGAAGACTTAAACCATACAGGCTCTCATAAAATTACCAATGCTGTTGGTCAGGCTTTGCTGGCCAAGGCTATGGGCAAGCGCAAGATTATTGCGGAAACGGGTGCCGGGCAGCATGGTGTGGCAACCGCTACGGTGTGCGCGCTAATGGGGCTGGAGTGTATTGTGTTTATGGGCAAAACCGATGTGGAGCGGCAGCAGCCCAATGTGCAGCGCATGAAGTTTTTGGGTGCCAAGGTGGTGCCGGTAACCAGCGGGAATGCCACTTTGAAGGACGCTACCAATGAGGCCATTCGCCACTGGATAAACCATGCCGAGGACACCTACTACCTCATTGGTTCGGCCATTGGACCACATCCCTACCCCGACATTGTGCTCAAGCTGCAGTCGGTTATCTCCAAAGAAATAGCGGACCAATTGGAGCAATTGGAAGGGCGAAGCCATCCCGACTACGTAGTGGCATGCGTTGGAGGTGGAAGTAATGCAGCTGGAGCTTTCAGCCATTTTATCGAGAATAGTGCGGTGAAGCTGGTCGGTGTGGAGGCTGCCGGATTGGGAACCGAAAGTGCCCAAACTGCCGCAACGCTTGCCTGTGGAAGCGAGGGCATCATTCACGGTTGTCGAACCTATCTCATGCAGAGCAGCGATGGTCAGATTACAGAACCATACTCCATCTCTGCCGGGCTCGATTACCCGGGTATTGGTCCACTACATGCTTGGCTGCGCGATACTGGTCGAGCTACCTACCTCTCTGCAACCGACGAAGAGGCGTTGAATGCCGGCCGGCAACTCTCGCTTTTGGAGGGAATAATTCCTGCGCTGGAATCGGCACACGCCTTGGCAGCGTTGCCTCTTCTCGGACTAAAATCGTCCGATGTAGTGGTGGTAAACCTCAGCGGACGTGGTGATAAGGACATGGATACTTACCTAAAGCACTTTTCTCATGAACAGAATTGATACCCTATTCGAAACCAAGAAGGAGCAGATTCTGTCGGTATTCTTCACGGCAGGTCATCCTTCACTTAACGATACGCTACCCATTATTCAACATCTTGAGAATGCGGGTGCCGACTTGGTTGAAGTTGGTATGCCCTTTTCCGACCCCATGGCCGATGGCAGCACCATTCAGCACTCCAGCAAGGTGGCGTTGCAAAATGGGATGAGCCTCGAGGTGTTGTTTAAGCAGCTGGAGCTGCTCCGGCTAATAGTTACCATTCCCGTGGTGCTCATGGGCTATTTTAATCCGGTGATGAAGTTTGGCGTTGAGCGGTTTATATTCATGTGCCAAAAGGTGGGTGTTGATGGGGTGATAATTCCCGACCTGCCGCTCGATATTTTTAGGGAGAATTACTGTGAGCAATTTATTCGGGCTAACGTCCACAATGTTTTGTTGGCTACACCAACGGCATGCAAGGAGAGACTCCAGATGCTGGCTGCCGAAACACAGGGTTTTCTCTACATGGTTTCGTCCGGTTCTACTACCGGTGGTGGGTTGGAGCCATCGCGACTGGTGCAGCTGCAAATTGCTACTGGTGACGTGGGTAATAGGGCTCCCATATTAGTTGGCTTTGGCGTTAAGAGCCATGCCGATTTTGAGACGGTGTCGCAATACGGTCGTGGAGCGGTGGTTGGCTCTGCATTTATAAAACTGCTGGAGGACTCAACCAATTTTAAAGCGGACATCGAATTCTTTGTAAAAAGCATTAAAGGGTAGCATCGCATATAATCTTCAAAAATTTTCAGAATTATCCAGCACAATCAACTTTCGATATGGTAATACAGCTAAAAAACGAAATAACCAAGGAGGAGTCAGGTCGCATTGCAGCGCTTTTGAGCAGCTTAGGTCTATCGCATAGGGAGGTGGTGACACGTCAGGGGCGCTACTGGGTAGCCATTGGCTCTGCAGAGGTGGATATTCGATCCATTGGAAGTTTGCCTGGCATAAAGGACATACATCGGGTAACAGACAACTACAAGTTGGTGTCGGGTATGTGGAAACTCATGCCAAGTGCCATTCCGCTGGGTAACGGAACCAGCCTGGGTAACGGCGACTTTGCCATAATGGCTGGGCCCTGTGCTGTGGAGAGCGAGGAGCAGGTGGCGCGCGTTGTGGAGTTTTTGGGCAAGAATGGCGTAAAGGTGATGTGTGGCGGGGTGTTCAAACCTCGGAGTTCACCGTACTCATTCAGGGGCGTTGGTATCGAAGGGCTTTGCTACTTTCACTCCATTTGCCATCAGCACGGCATTGCCGTAATATCGGAGGTGATGGAGCCCGACCAGATTGAGGCAATGTATCCCTACATCGACATCTTTCAGGTGGGAACCCGCAACTCTCAGAACTTTAGCCTGCTCGATGCGCTCGGAAGGATAGATAAGCCGGTGATGATTAAGCGTGGCATTTCGGGAACCATCGACGAGCTGCTCTACTCAGCAGAGTATGTCTCTCTGGAGGTAACGAAAACATTATCCTTTGTGAGCGGGGTATTCGAACCTACGAGAAGGCATACCGAAACACCCTCGACCTGAATGCTGTGCCCATTCTTAAGCAGAAGAGCTATCTGCCCGTGGTGGTGGACCCATCGCACGGAACGGGTATTCGAAACATTGTGGAGCCCATGGCTCTGGCTGCCGCCATGTCTGGTGCCGATGGCGTAATCATGGAAATTCATGAGGAGCCCGAAAAGGCCTTTCCGACGGACAGCAAACGCTCTCGTTTAGCGAGGCGGAAAGGCTATTCGACCGATTACGGCAAACCGTGCAGCTGCGGCAGTCGATGGGAGTGTAAAATAGTGACGAGTGACGGAAGAGTGAATAGTGACGGGTGACAGAAAAGGCGATAGGAGTCCTAAGACCGAAGCAGTGTATCGGACAGACAATTCGTTTCCATATTAGCCCCAACGGGGCGTAACTTAATAGCCATGGGCGTCAGCCCATGGTATGGAACCCCGGCAAGAGCGAGCGGTGCACGCTCCTCCGGTGTTGAAGGCCGCATGCCTGCCATGCATCGCAATCACCCCAAGGTAATTCAAACCGACATTTATATTCATTGTAGAAATCCAATTACCACCTTCCATAATTTCTTTTGGCACCCTTCTGTGCACTAATAAACAACGGCGGTAAGGATTGCTCCTCACCGCCGTTTGTGGCATTATCAATTCCTTTCGGAACTATTTCTTTAGATACTTATCGAGCCATGCGAAGAACTCCCGTTGCCAGATAACCGAATCTTGTGGCTTGCTTACAAAGTGAGTTTCGTTGGGGAATACCAACAACTTGCTGGGGATACCTCTTAGTTGGGCTGCATTAAAGGCTTGCAGACCTTCGGTGTAAGGAATTCTGAAGTCGTTTTCACCCTCAATAATCATGATGGGCGTATCCCACTTGTCAACCAGCTTGTGAGGGCTGTTGGCGTAGGTGCGCTGTGCCACCTTGTTATTCTTGTCCCAGTATGGGCCACCAAAGTCGTGGTTCGGGAACCAAGTCTCCTCGGTTTCGGCATAGAAGCTCTCGAGGTTATACATGCCGCAGTGTGCAATAAATACTTTGAAGCGCTTCTGGTGAACACCGGCGAGGTAGTAAACGGAATATCCACCGTAGCTGGCGCCAACGCAACCTAGGCGGTTAGCATCAACCCAAGGCTCCTTCTTTACATCGTCGATGGCGCTCAGGTAGTCCTTAATGTTCTGGCCGCTGTAGTCGCCCGAAATTTGGGCATTCCAAGCCTGACCAAATGAAGGTAAGCCTCGGCGGTTAGGGGCTACAATTACGTAGTTGTTGGCAGCCATAATTTGAAAGTTCCAACGGAAACTCCAGAACTGGCTAACGGTGCTCTGTGGACCACCTTGGCAGTAAAGTAGTGCTGGGTATACCTTGGTGCTATCAAAGTTGGGTGGAAGAATTACCCAGGTGAGCATCTCCTTGCCATCGGTGGTTTTAATCCAACGTTCAATCGACTTACCCATCTTAATGTGCTGGTAGATGTGCTCGTTGGTAAAGGTGAGCTGCTTCTCGGCTCCGGTGGTGGGGTCAACGCGGAAGAGCTCTGGTGCCATGCTCATGGACATCTTCTCACCGATGAGTACGCCGCCCTGCATTTGGCAAAGGGTGTAGTCGTGCATTCCCTTGGTGAGTTGGGTAATTAGCTTAGTGTCGATATTAATTTTGTAAAGCTGTTCGGTAGCCTTAATGCCGCTCACAAAGAAGAGATCCTTGTTGTTTGCATCCCAGCTAAACTGCTCCACGTCCTGATCGAAATCTTTGGAGAGGTAGTCGGAGGCACCGGTGGCCATATCCATTACAAACAGACGTTTTTGATCCGACTCGTAACCAGGGGTAGCCATGCTCCACCAAGCCAAGTATTTTCCGTCGGGGGAGAATACTGGGCTGCGGTCATAGCCGGGGAAGGTGGGGGTGAGGTTCTTGGTTTCACCCGTTTCTACGTTGTAGAGGTAGATATCGGAGTTGGTGCTGATGGCGTAATCCTTACCTGTTAATTTTTTGGAGACGTAAACAACCTGCTTGCTATTGGGGCTCCACTGCACCTCAGCAATGTCAAAGTCGGGAGCAATGGGGGTATCCCACATCTCGTCCTTGTTGATATCTTTAGGTTCACCCACAATGCCGTTGGCAAAGTCGGCTACAAATACGTGGCTGTAGGAGCCATCTTCCCAAATATTCCAGTGGCGGTACATTAGGTGATCGTAGATGCGCACCTTGGCATTGGGCATGTCGGGGTAAATGTCGTCTTTGGTCTTTTCAACTTTTACATCCTGTGCATAGAGGATTTTGGCGCCACTGGGCGAAATCCTAAAGCCATTAATATCGGTGTCACCGTGGGATAGCTGCGCAAGGTTGGTACCTTCGGACGAAATTGACCACAGCTGCTGGCTGCCGCCACGGGTAGAGAGAAAGTAGATGGTTTTGCCATCGGCGCTCCACTGCGGGTTCGACTCAGAGCCCTGCTCGTCGGTGAGTTTAATGGGTTGACCGCCGTCGGTGGAAACCTTGTAGAGGTCGGTAACACCCTTATCCTGCTTAAGGTTGTAATAGGTAACGGTGTAGGCCAGCTGCTTGCCATCGGGGGAGAGCACTGGCGATTCCACGCGGCCAAACTTCCACATAATTTCGGGGGTAAGAATACCCTTGGTAGCCTCATCGGCGGTAAGGGCTGTGTCGATGGTTACCGTGGTGGTAGCCGCTGTCTGCTTATCGGTGCCTTTGCTGCACGATCCGAGCGTTGTCATTAGCGCTAGTCCCATTAACGTTAACGGTATTGTTGATTTATTCATTATATGTTGGTGTTAGAATTTGAGGCGTAAAGTATCGTATTTTTTTGGAAGATGGAAATTTTTTGGCAAGGGAATTAGGTTCATAGGAGGTTAGGTTACAGGCTGCCGCGGGGTAGGCTCATTTAGCCCTTTTTCGTGGTTGCGGGGCAAAGCCCAATTTGAAAATTTGAGAGTCCGTCAGTGACCGTAAAAGTCTTGAGAATGCTCAAGGAGCTAACGGTTTTGGTATGTTTTCGTGGCGGATTTACGGGTAAATTTCCTGTCTAAAATAGCAACTTTTTGCACGCGAGTACAAAACCCCGCGCCGCGCCGCCGCCCGCCATGAAATATACCTTTTGTTAGCGCCTGGGCTTTGTTTGCTACCAATTATCCTTATCGCTTTTCCCCAATAAAAACTCAGTAATAGAATTAATCTGTGAGTTAAAATAAGTCTCAATTTCTGTTTTAGTATCAGGTCTTTTTAAATCACCCTTTTTATTATAAATTGGGTATCCATCAAATGCTCCACCACTAAAAATCACTTTATAACCACCATTTTGAGCATACATATCAAGAGCAATAATCTCAAATTTAATCTTCCCGTCTTTAAAATTTAATTCGATTGTATAGTCTGCATCAATGGTAATCTTAGCACCCGAATTACTAACAATTAGAAAATTTGAAACATGAGTAATAAATTTCAAATATTCTCCATCAGTCTTTCCCTTTATTACATCATCTGGACTTTTATAGTTTTGTTAATATACTTAAGTGCATTATCATAAAGCTGTTTAGAGGTCTTGCCTTCTGCATTAATTACCACAAATGTTTTCTCACTATCGTTTGCGTCACGCAATCCGCTTGGAGTTACCGTTAATTTCTGGCTATAAGACAGTGTGCTTATAGCGACCAAAGAAAGTAAAATTAATTTTTTCATAATCATTAGCTTTTGAATTGATTAGGTAATTTGTTTTAATAATACCTAAATTCAAGTAACAAATGCAACTTATAGGATTGATTGGAGAGAAAGGAATTGCATTTTTTCAGAACAGGAAGATGAGAATTACTCACCTTCGCTGCTCCGATGGAAAAAATGTGGTTCTTTACCCCCTAAGTCCTCTAAAAATAAGTTGTAATGGCGCACATCAACCAAGAGCAAAGGTATGTAATTACCCTCATGCTACAGCAAGGCAAGCTACAAAAAGAAATAGCCCTGTTTATCAACCGAAGCCCTTCCGTGATATCCCGGGAGATTCGCAGGAACAGGGATGCCAAAACGGGCGTTTACGAGAGCAACGTGGCGCAGCGTGCATACGAGCGGCGGCTACATACCAAGCCTAAGTTCTGCAAGTTTACGGGCACCATCCTAACCAACGTAAAGGATCGGCTCAAGGATGACCTCAGCCCGGAGCAAATTGCGGGGGAGGCAAGGGTTCAGGGCATTCCCTGCGCATCGCACGAAGCGATTTACCAGCTCGTTTGGCGGGATAAAAAGCAAGGCGGAGACCTGCATACGCACCTCCGAAACAGGGGGCGTCGTTACCGTAAACGGGGGGCGAGTAAGGATAAGCGGGGCATTATCCCTGGCCGGGTGGACATCTCCCTGCGCCCAGCGGTTGTTGACCAAAAGGAGCGCGTAGGCGATTGGGAAATCGACACGGTCATCGGTAGGAACCACCAAGGGGCTATTGTTACCATGAACGACCGAAAAACGGGGCTGCTTCGGCTCCGGTTGGTGGACTCCAAGGAGGCGGGGGTGGTAACCATCGCTGCCGTGGAGGCGCTATCGCCCTTGGCACATCAAATGTATACCATTACTGCCGATAATGGAAAAGAGTTTGCCGCACATCAGGTTATTGCCGAAAAGCTGAAAATAAGTTTTTACTTTGCACGGCCATACCACAGCTGGGAGCGCGGCGCAAATGAGAATGCAAATCGGTTGGTACGGCAGTATTTCCCGAAGAAAACGGACTTTAAAACGATAACGCAAGAGCAAGTTCAGTGGGTAGAAGATATTCTTAACAGTCGGCCTAGAAAAAGGCTAGGGTTTATCTCTCCCCTTTTAACATACAATCAGTTAACCCAAGTTGCATTTGTGAGTTGAATCTTGCATAACTTATATTTCTATTGTAAATCTTTTCGCAATTCATCTTCAATCAATTTCAGCAGATTTGGTAACTCTTTAGGTATAACGATTTCCCCAATATCTGTCAATTTTTTATTGAACTTATTTCCGTTGGGGTCATTTTTATAAATATGCCAACTCGCAACATTTCTTCTCATTTCATTTATTTTATCATTAAGTTGCTCTATCAAGCCTATTTGATTGTCCTTAAGAAATAACCGAATTATTCTGAAATGGTATTCAAAATCAAGTAATGCTTCTGAAATTTTTAATTTTATGTTTTTAAAAATTTCTTCATCATGCTGTCCAAATTCCGTTTGATAGTAATACTTTTTAATTGCTTGTTCAAGTGTCAAGTAACTTTTATAGAAATCTTTAATCTCAATTATTTTATTTTCATGTAATCTTGAAAATTTAACTTCTCTTTTTTTATAAATCCAATTCATAAAAGCAGTAAATACCACTCCTAAGGAGCCTAATATGAAAACAATCTGTTCCCAATTATCAAAAATTATATCATACCATTTTTTCTGAACTTCACTCATAGTCTGTGTCTTTTTTTAGCCTTGGCGCTAACGAGCGTATAAACGCAGCTATGGTTGTTATTTTCGCCTTAGGCAAATCTTAATTCCTGCTGCTTGCAAGCTTTAGGCCTAGTAATTATTGCTCTTCGGGCAAATTACTGCTATACGCCTGTTTTTCACCATACCAAACTTACCAATTATTTTTCACTTCACCTTCCTTTTTCTTTTTCTTTTTAATTTCACGGCTAGGCCTATTTTTAGGTCTGCGTGTGTAGGATGGCCACTGATGCGCCTATCCAGCAAAAAGGTTATGAGTAAAGGGTTTCTCGTAAAAAGGCGGTAGTTATCGTTCTAGCCATTTATGGTTGTTATTCCTCAATACGGATGGATAGGCGCAACCCGGAGCATGGTCAAGAGCACAGTTTCATAGGAGCAGCTAGCATAACAGGTGGTTAGGCGGCAATACGGATGGAAACCGTATCTTAGCAACTGCCTTTCGTGCCAAGGTGTGGCATGCCAATGAAGGGGCTAAGCAGTTAATTCACCCGCACGTTACCGGGTGCACCAAACGGTTTCCGGGAAGTTTTGCGGTACAGCATTTACTCCTCTTCGCTAACATACTTGGAAGGGTAAGGAATGTTGCCCATGGTGGAGAACCAGATAATGCGGTTGAAGAGCTCGTCGTTGCCAGAGTCGATGCCATCAAACTGTGGCTCGAGGCTGAGCTTGGCAAAGTGCAGCTTCTTGCCTGTGAGTTCCGACAGCGAGGGGTTCATTTCGTCCAGTGGAGTTTGGTTGCTAACCGAGGTGTAGGGTGCAAAGTTGGGTTTGGCCGTAAAGCAGCCAAACATGGGTGTGGCAATGGCATCCTGAATATTCATGGGCGGTAGGCCCAGAATTTGCTCAATGGTGCGTACCATCGAGGGTTGGTTGTAGGGCGCATGTATGGTTTCCGGAATTCGGGAGTAGGGGCTTATAACCATGGCCGTTGTCCGGTAAGACGAAACGTGGTCCCATCCATCCTGCGAATCGTCCTCCACCACAAACACCACCGTATTCTTCCAGAAGCGGCTGTGGGAGAGTGCCTCCATAATTTGGCCCAAGGCAAGGTCGTTGTCGGCCACCATGGACCGTGGGGTAGGAAAGCCGGGACGTGTTCCCGAGGTGTGGTCGTTGGGAAGCGCCATCACCATGAGCTGTGGCAGCGAGTCTCCGTCCAACGATTCGTAGTGCTTTAGCTCATCAATAAAGGCCTTTGCTCGGAGAATATCGGGAATCTTGTGCCCATCGTAGCCGGGATAGGTGGGCGATAGCACCTGGGAAACCGTGTTCAGCGTGGTTTTGTTGGTAAACTGGAATGGCTCACCTTTGAGGAATCCGGAGTAAACGTCGCTCCAGGAGAGTGTGTCTTTAAACTCTGGAATAGCCGCTTCTCCGTATATTCTTACGCTTACACCATGCCGGCGTGCGTTGTCCCAAATGAAGCCAGAGGAGGGGTATACCAGCGCATCGTAAAGCACGTGGGGGTAGCTGCGGAACCAGGCGCGCACGTTCTTCTCCACATAGTCGGTAACAATGGAGGCATCCGTCCAGCTGTGACCCTCGGCCGAGCACTTTCCCGATACAAAGAAGTTGTCCATCAGCTGAAACTCACCCACCAGCTTGTGGATGTTTGGCGTAACCTTCTTCCCGAAAACGCAGAGCGTGCTGTCGCCATTTCCGGCGGCCACGTCGCCCAAAACTTGGTCGTAGGTTCTATTCTCCTTAATGATGTAGAGCACGTGCTTAAACACCGAGGGTTCCCCAATTCGGTCGGGCATAGGCTTTGGCTCCACGCCTTGGCGGGCAGGTAGTTCTGCCTCCTTCAGCCTAGCCAGCTGATTGGCGGCAATTACCGTTTGGGTATAGTCTGCCAGCTGTTTCTTTGTGGGAATGGATATAACCGACAGCGAGGCCAACATGTGGTGTGAGTTGAACACCCGTCTGTGGTCTGGTCCAAATCCGTATGGAAGGTTTGCACCAAACGATTCGAGGTTGGTAACGTAGAGCACCTTGTTGTTCAATATGCTTATGGATGAAGGGTAAGCGGCGGTGGGGATAAATCCTGTTACGTTGCTCAGCATGCCTTTGCCGCGTGTCGAAGCTCTCTTACCAAGTGTAACCACGGCAACGGCGTTGTCCATGCCGTTTGCTACAAAGAGGGTTTTCCCATCGTCGGTTGCGGCAAGGCTGTTTGGGGTATCGCCAAAGTAGTGGTTAATGTCGGGCTGCAGGCGAAGCGAGATGGTTTCGGAAACCTCGTCGGTTTTGGCATCGATAACGCTTACCCTGTCGCTGTTGGAGTTGGTAAGGTAGAGGTAGCTTTCGTCTGGACTAGCCACAATTTTGTTGGGATGAAGGCCCACCACAATCTCCTTGAGCAGCATTCCCGTGGCTGGGTCGAATACGCTTATGCTTCCCTCGCCGCAGCCAGCCGTTGCCGTGTCGATGCGCGCCAATCCCCAAGGAACTCCTGCCACATTGTTGTCGTTGTAATCCGGAACTCTTCCAGCCCAGTTGGTTACGTATATTTTTCCATGAGCAAAAGCAATACCGTAGGGAGCCACCCCCGTATTCTTTACCCAGATGGTATCGCCGGTTTGTATATCCTGCTTCAGCAGCTGGTTGTTTCCATTGAGCACCACGTAAAGGTAGTCGAGACCCAATTCACTGCGAACCAGCAGCTCGTTGGGTAGGGCCAGCTCGGCAGGAGACACAGGCTTGTAGGTAAATACTTTGGAGAGTGTTGCCGCTGCTCCGTCCCACTTTAGCCGAACAACATAGGATTCCTTATACCCTTTGGATGCGCTGAATAGCACGAAGTTTTCATTATCTTTCTGGTACCAGCAAATACCGGAGTAAACGTTCATGGCCCTTTTTAGATTGGGAATGCTATCGAGCGGTAGCATAAATACTACTTTGTTTTGTGCTGTGCTGATGAAGCTCACGCTATAGCGCTCCTCCACTGCCAACCAGCGGCCATCGGGGGAGAGGGCGCAGTCGAGTGCGTGGCTCTCCTTGGTGGTATCGCCCAGCACAATGAGGTCGCCTGCGGGCTTTAGCAAGCGGTCGAAGGGAAGCTTATCCCAGCCTGCGGTTGTGCTTTTATCCGATTGGGCTTGTAGGTTGAGTGAAAGAGTCGATAAAAAAAGACCTAGAACTAATGGATGTATCTCATGGCTTCGCTGCTATTTTTGAACTTATTGTGGGAGGATTGGGTTGTTAGTCATATTCGGCATAAATATAAAGGTATTCTCGCAAATGGTTTCTGCGAGATAAGCTTAAAGGGTTTAAATTTAGGTTAAGATATTGAAGCTTGACCGTTGGTAAAATACTGAATATTAAATGTTCGCTGTTGGTGAATTATCTCAATTATGATTTGTAATGGCATAGCTTCTACTGGCTGGTACATTGGTTATGTTGTTTTTTTTCCTAATATTGAATGGTGAAGAGCGGTGATGTTTTCTCTAACAGTGCATTTTAAATAACCTAAATATTTAAACCTATGGAAATTAATCGTGGAAGCTTTAAAGCGGGGCTTCTTGACCCAATCTTTAACCTTACCGGAAAAACATGGCTGAAGGTTACCGGAGCGTCTGTAATTACAAATCTAGTATTAGGCGCAATTGGAGTTGCACTATTCTTAATGGTACTTGGCTCCAGCGATATACTGATGCAGATGATTACCAATCCTCAATCGATTAAGGATAATCTCTACCTATTACAATCCGAGCTGTTTGTACCATCATTTTTTTAGCACTTTTCTTATTTGTCTTGATAGCCATGGTTATAGGGGCTTGGAATATCTACTTTAGCATTCAGATTACCGATTCACAAATAACTACCGGCCAAGCTGATTTTGGTGACCTTTTTAAAAAGTCGTTCAGCAGTAGGGTTTTCTCGCTACTTGGTGTCACCTTACTTATTTGTTTGGCATTTATTGTGGGTGTTATTATTTCCTTCCTTCTGGCAAGTATTTCTGGTTGGTTGACTTTTTTCGCTGGTTTGTTTCTTACCATTGCCATGTTTCGATTAACGCTGATTGTTCCTGCCATGATAGTTGGTAACCACACTCTTGGTTCAGCATTTGAGTTTAGCGTGAAGCACATTGATTGGATGCGGGCACTCAAACTTTTTGGCATCGTTTTGTTGGTATTTCTTGCCATTATTGTGGTTGGCATTGTGCTTGGCTTAATTGGAATAGGTCTCGCGATTATTCCTTTTGTGGGCATAGTAATAAAATTAGCCATTAATTTGGTATTTAGTGGATTTATTACTGCGCTTATGGTTTCGGCATTACTTGCGCTATATTACCATTATGCCGAGGAGGTTGCCGAGGCTGTTACCCCGGAGGCAGACCAAACGGATTCTTCTTTGGAATCATCAATGTAGTTTTTTTGTATTTTAATATGACCGCCAGAGTTTATAACTCCGGCGGTTCTTTTATGCTATTTTATATTGTGAATAGTATTGATTACTGAATTTTATATTTGGCACAATGTGGATGTGCTCTTTTGTTTAACTTGCCATAATATTATTTTTTATGGGGGAATTAAATTCTGTTCTAGATTTTCTGAAAGCGGTGGTATTGGTCACCGCTAGTCAACTAATTTGGATATTAGGCGTGCTATTTATTTTTGGGCTTATTCTTTACCTGCTGGCGCGGTTTACCCGAACTACCTATGCCAAAACAGCCGGCCCGAAGCTGGACATTGGGATAACCGGTTGGCTTGGCACTCCGGTGCACGAGCTGGGCCATGCACTTTTCTGCATCATTTTTCGCCATCGAATTGTGGAGATAAAACTTTACAGCCCAAACTCCACCGACGGAACCATAGGTTACGTAAACCACTCGTACGATCGTTCGAGCACCTATCAGCGCATTGGCAACTTTTTTATTGGCGTAGGCCCCATTATTTTTGGAGCCATTGTTATTTATGCTGCCCTCTACTACCTAGTTCCCAATGCGAGGGAGGTAATTTCCGGTATCGATGCGCAGAGTAAGGTGGTGGCAGGTGCAGCACAGGGTCACTTTGCCGCTATTATGTTGTCGCTAAAGATTACTACGATGGTAACGCTTACGTCGCTATTTAACCCTGCCAACTTTAGCAGCTACCTTTTCTGGATATTCCTTTATATAAGCGTGTGCATTGCATCCCACATGGAGCTTAGCCCACCCGACATTAAGGGCGCACTGAGTGGACTCATTTCGCTGGTGATCTTTTTCCTGCTTTTCAATCTTCTTATTATGGTCCTGGAAGTTTCAGGAATCAGCCACTACTTTGGTCATTGGTGGAGTTATGTAAAGTTGGATACCTACGGTGGAATCATCAATAAGTATGTGGGGATGTTTGCGGCGCTTTTCATCTTTTCCGGTATCATTTCGGCAATTAACTTTGTGGTGTCTTACATAGTGCTCAACGGCTATTACCTTATTAAGGGCAGAGGCATGGTAAATCCGTTTTGGTAGAGCGATCCATTTTACTTGAAATGTAATACACATTGCAATTATTGTTTTCGTCATTAGCCATTTATCGGTTGGTGAGGAAGAACGATTGGAAGTCGATTTTTTCTAAATATCTTCATGCTCATTCTTGACTATGAATTGACATGGTTGGTAAAATAAGCGGGTAATAAGCGAACATTATCCGATTTTTATGGGTTTCTTTGTGGTTAATTTAAATCAAAGGATCCTTATTTCTTTAACAAATTTGGCAAGCCTTTTAACAGTAATTTATGTCATTTGAAAATTTAGGCTTGATAGAGCCAATCCAAAAGGCTCTGAAAGCCGAAGGTTACATCACCCCAACACCAATCCAAGAAAAAGCTATTCCCATTGTATTGCAAGGCAGAGACCTAATAGGTTGTGCCCAAACTGGAACAGGTAAAACGGCAGCATTTGCCATCCCCATAATTCAGCAGCTGGTTCAAAACCGAATGGTAGAATCGGGCAATCGTCGCATTAAGGCATTGATTGTTACCCCCCACACGTGAACTTGCCATTCAAATTGGCGAGAGTTTTGAAGCCTACGGCAAAAATGCCGGTTTGAGACACACTGTGGTGTTTGGTGGAGTGGCACAGAGACCACAGACCGCCGCTCTTCAACGTGGTGTCGATATTCTTATCGCAACTCCTGGTCGATTGCTCGACCTTGTTAACCAGGGTTTTATTCATCTAAATACGATTAAGTTTTTTGTATTAGATGAGGCAGATCGTATGTTGGACATGGGCTTTATTCACGACGTAAAGCGCATTATTGCCATCATTCCCAAGCAACGTCAAACGCTTTTCTTCTCGGCAACTATGCCGCCAGAAATTACAAAGCTTGCATCCACCATTCTTACCGATCCGGCAAGGGTTGAGGTAACTCCGGCTGCATCCACGGCCGATATTATCGATCAGTCGGTTTACTTTGTCGATAAGGAAAATAAGAATGGGTTGCTGCTGTATTTGCTTCGTGATAACGTTATAGAAACAGCATTGGTATTTACCCGCACCAAGCACGGTGCCGATAAGGTTGTTCGGTTGTTGAATAAAAACGGGGTATTGGCCGAGGCTATTCACGGTAACAAGTCGCAGAATGCACGTCAATCGGCTCTTGAAAAATTTAAGACGCACAAGATTCGTGTGTTGGCTGCCACCGATATTGGCCGCTCGCGGTATTGATATCGATGAGCTGTCGCACGTTATTAACTTCGAAATGCCAAACGTCCCCGAAACCTATGTTCACCGTATTGGTAGAACGGGTCGTGCTGGTCACGAGGGTATTGCTCTATCGTTTTGCGATGCAGAGGAGCGAGCAATTTTTGAAGGATATTGAGAAGTTGATTTCCAAGTCTATTCCGGTAGTGAAGGATCATCCCTACCCAATGACGGGTGCTAGTGCTCCAGATAGTCGTCAAGCAGCACGTCATCAGCAATTTCCGCGGAAATCATTTCGGCACTCAACTTCTGGAAGCAGCGAACGTCAAGAACAGCCAGGTCGTAAGCATTTTAATTCTAATGGCAGCGGCACTACCACACGCAGACGCTATTCGTAAATTGTAATAGTTAAATAAGAAGCGGGTTTTGGAATGCATTGCATAACCAAAACCCGCTTTATTTTAATGTTATAGCTAACCTATTTCTTTGGTTTCAACCACTGGTCGAGCCAACCGAAGAACTCACGTTGCCATAAAATTCCATTCTGTGGTTTAAGTACCCAGTGACTCTCACTTGGAAAGAAGAGGAACTTGCTAGGTATACCCAATTCTTGTGCGGTATTAAAGGCTGCCATCCCTTGGGTATAGGGAATACGGAAGTCGTTTCCACCTTCAATAATCATGATGGGGGTATCCCAATTCTTTACAAATAGGTGTGGGCTTTGAGCAAAACTCTTCATGGCCACTTTGTTATTGGTTTCCCATGGAGCGCCACCCATCTCCCATGAATCGAAGAACATTTCATCCGTGGTCATGTATTCCATTTCAGAATTAAACACACCACAATGTGAAATAAAGACTTTGAAACGTTTGTTGTGATGACCTGCAAGCCAGTAAACGGTGTATCCTCCATACGATGCACCAATAGACCCAAGATTGTTAGCGTCTACCCAAGGTTCCTTTTTTACTTCGTCGATGGCGCATAAAAGATCTTTCATCTCTTGTCCACCATGGTCTTTGCTAATTTGGTCGGTCCAAGCTTGGCCAAGGGTAAGAACACCTCTACGACTAGGTGCAACAACTACATAGCCATTGCTAGCCATAATGCTAAAGTTCCAACGGTAACTCCAGAATTGGCTTACAGCGCTTTGTGGGCCACCTTCGCAGTATAGTAGGGTAGGGTATTTCTTTGTACTATCGAAGTCGGGAGGAAGAATAACCCAAGTGGGCATTAACTTACCGTCGGTGGTTTTTATCATTCGTTGGGTAACTTTGGGCATGGTGAGCTTATCGAGCAGATCTTTATTGATATAGCTGAGCTCAGTTTCGTTACCTGTAGTTGGGTCGATGCTATAAATTTCGGCGGGTTTTACAATTGAAACGTAGTTTCCTATTAGCTTGTTGCCTGCTACAGCTACGCTGTGGTAGTCGTTGCCATCCTTTGGTAATGGGCTTAAGCTCGTTGGTCTCCACGTTGAGGCAGTATACTTGATAGGTCTCGTTTATACCAACCACAAAGTAGAGTAGCTTTCCATCATTAGTAAAGCTGAGGCTCGATGGACTATAGTCGAAGTTGGGAAGAACTTCTTTTTTTTCTCCCGTTGCGAGGGTCCATGTAAAATAATCTTTCGCGATCTGCTTCAAACCCACCACGAGCCATGCTTAGCCAATAGATCTTTTTACCGTCAGGGGAGTAAATTGGAGCACGATCGTAGCCGGGCATGCCTTCGCTAATATTTTTAGTCTCCTTTGTATCGATGTTGTATAGGTATATGTCTGAGTTTGTGGAGAAGGTGTAGGCTTTTCCTTTCAACTTTTTGCAGGTGTAGGCAATGGTTTTGCTATCGGGGCTCCAGGTAATTTCCGAAACATCGCCAAATGGAGCAAGTGGGGAATCCCAAGGCTCGTTAGGCATAATGTCGGTTGTTTCCGATGGTTTCCCGTTGTTATAGTCGGCAAAGCACACATGTTGGTAACTGCCATCTTCCCATCCATCCCAATGACGATACATGAGATCTGTAATAATTTTACCATCAGACTTGTTGAGGTCGGGGTAGATATCGCTGGTGCTCTTGTCTACCTTTGTGTCGATGGTTACCATCAGCTTATTACCATCAGGGCTAATTAGCATGTTGGTAATGGCCTTGTTCCAAGTGGTAAGTTGGGTCCGGCCACTTCCATCCGGGCTGATGGAGTATACTTCAGGGTTATCGCCTTCGGCATAGAGGAAGAGGATTTTTTTACTATCGGGTGTCCAGATGGGGCTAAACTCACTGTGGGAAGTGGTGGTGAGCTGCTTTTTTCCCGAGCCATCCACATTCATAATGTAGAGTTCAGCATTTCCTTTATTCTCTGGAATGCTGTAGTAGGATACGGAGTAAACAATCTGCTTTCCATCGGGCGATACCTGAACGTCGCCAAGGCGACCAAACGACCAGAGTACTTCTGGTGTTAGGTATTTAGAAGTAACTTAATGTCTGGCTTCCCGATAATGTCGGTGCTCGTTGTTGTTGGTTGGTTACAGCCTGCCAGCGCTGCACCTGCGAGTAGTGTAAAGGCTATTTTTTTCCAATCATAGCAAAAGTTTTTCGGTTATGGTGGGCAAGTTATAGCTTTGGGAAAGAAAGAAGCAACTTTGGGGGGAATTCTTTATATTGCTCGCGGTGAAATAAAAAAAGGGCCACTGAATAATAGGCCCTCTTTGTATCCGCATTGAGTTGGTGATTAAATAATATCTTCTTTCTTAAAAACGGCTGTTTTTGCAATCATATCATGGAATGCTTGGCGTTTATCTCCAAGTGTGAAGAAGCATCCAATAAAAACAGCTAATGCAGCAAGAGACCCAAGTGTTCCTAAAAAGTGTAGACTCAAAATCAGGGCGAGTAATTGAAGTAAGGTGGCACTATTCTTAACAGCATAGCGAATAAAGAAATCCTTCGTGGTGCCTTTAGTTCCATCTTCCTTAGCAATTTGGATACCTAGTATAAGTTTTCCAAGAGTATAACCAAGGAAAGCCTCCATTAAGAAGTAAAGAGGGAACGCAATGGCAACACCAGCCATCAATCCGGCAAAAAAGCCAACTGTACCACCAACTACAGCACCATAATCTGCATTAGTGGCAGCGCCCATGCCAGCGCCCATTGATGCAAATACGCCTCCTAATACAACACTTAAAATACTAGCAAGAATACCTCCAATTACAAAGTCGATAAGGAAAGCCCCAAGTCTAGGACCAATCCAATTCTTTTTTCCATAGAGCATTTAATTTAAGGTTTATCTAAGCAATTTAAAACATATTGCAATATTATTGCTAGTAGCCTGATGATCAATTAGAATTCGATTGGATTTTAAAGGAATTTATGGCTTTTGGGTGCTTAAAACAGTAATAGGTATATGAATAGGATTCATTTTATAGCTATGGTGGTGTTTAATACAATCGGAAGTAAAAACTCTTTTACTTTCCAACAACCATCATTGCTTTAGATGAACTTCGGTAGCTGTCGAAAATATTCTTGAGGTCCGTATATTCTTCCGGCATAAAGAATGGATTGCTAATTATGAAGGTGCGTTGGGCAGTTAGTTCATTACCATTGTTGAAGTAGTTAATAATGAGTGCCCCTTTTTTGTTGGGAAGAACTACTGACATTTGCTCAGGTAACTCTTGTACACGATATCCCTTGGGAAGTTTGATTGTGGTTACATAAGTATATTCAATTGGGACTTCCAAGTCGATGGGCATACTTCGGGTTGGGGCAGTAAACACCACTTGATTTGAGGTCAAATCTGAAAAAGGTTTATATATACTATCCCATTGCCAGAGGTGTTTTGCTCTTGACTGAATTTGCCGTATATTACTAGTGGAAGCTCTTTATTGTTCTTGTTGGTTATTGAGGTGGAGTCCAGTATCCAATCAGAATTGCTTCCCCAAATCTGCTCACTCAAAACGTTGGTTGTATTTGTTGAATCATTGAGGAATTTTCGAAGGGATTCAGCTCCATACTGGGATAGCATTACTTTGTTTGTTAGAAAGGCTTTATTGGGGGTGGAGTAGTCAATTACCTCTTGGATATCAATTTTGTTCTTTCCAAGAATTGGAATCGGATTCCACTGTACCACCGAATCTCTCACTTCAAGTCCGTTAGTATTTAAAATATCCTTGTTTGGAAGGTAAAATGGAAGATAGGGGTTGGTTGCATCAAGGAAAAGACGACCACTTTGTAAATCAACGGCGGCAATTAGATAGTTAAAGGCATCAATAAATGGATAAAGTTTTGAGACCCGACCATTCTCTTTAGTGCTTGTTAGCAAAGCATGTGCATTTAGCCCAGCTTGCTTAAGCATCTGAACAAGGAACAGATTTATTTCGGCACTATTACCTCTTTTGCTGGCAATAAAATCGTGTAAATTTTGATTGGTGGTGCAATTGACATCTCCGTTCCAAACGTATGTTTTTGTCATATACTGTTGAATTTCTCTGGCCTTTGCAATATCTGAGCTATCGCTTAGGCGCAGAGGTTCAATCTCCTTACGTGCCATGAAGGTATCCTTAACAAAATCGTTGTAATTTTTTTTAAGTAGCATGCTGGTAAGCTTATCCCATGTGTTGTATAGCCGGTAATACCCTTGCTCGTCCGATTCAATTCCAAATGTTCTTACTTTATCCAACTGTAGCCGAATTCTGTCTACAAAGTCTTCGGGTTTTGGTGAGTAAGGTTCGTTTTTAAGGGCTGGAAGGCTATCGAGCGACCATACCCTTGTTGGTCTATCCCCGTATTCTTTTGCTAAGAGTTTTCCTTGCTGAAGGACATTCACCTTGATTTCTCTTGGAAAGGTTGTTGCAAAACTGCTATGCACAACTGGAACGGCTTTTTGAAACACCCAATCGGTGAGCAACACATTGTACGACGATTTGAAAGTGAGGTTATACTCAATGATTGAACCTATCTTAACGGCAGGCATGCTGAATTTAAATGTTTGAAAACCGTTTTTATCTTTCAGCACAAACTCCCCATCCGATTCTAGCTTGGTAAATTCTGGTATTCCATTTTCATCTAAGTTTATTGTGTGCGCCCTAAAATTGGTTAGATCTTCATATCTGCAATTTTCAAGGTAAGGAATGGTGACATTAGCAAAACTCACACCCTCTTTTTTAGGATCTTAATTTTCCGATGAATAGAGTATTCGGCTACTAATTGAGGGCTAAACAAAAGTTCGACCTTATGATCATCTTCCAAAATAACTGCAATTGCAGAGGTGTCGGCTTCATAAGTCGTCATTTTGAGGTCTTTAATATTAATTTTCCCCCAGTCCTTGAAATTATATTGAGCTGATAAACTAAATGGGAAAAGAAGTATTACAAAAGAAATTATTATCGACCTGAATGGTTTAATGTGTTGATCCATAGGAGGTATGATTTTTTTAAGATAAATGGATATAGTTGTTTTAAAATCGTTTATGAAATTACACTTTTTTCTGAATTGCATCATTATATAAGGCGCAAATACAAATCGTTTGCGCCTTATTGTTGATTGTATTCTTGAGTTTATACAAACTCGCTCCAGCTGTTTATGCCCAAATCATCAATGCTTTTTCGGTGAAAGGCGTAGAGAAAAGCAGCACCAAGTCGGGCGTTGGTAATGAGAGGCACATTGTAATCGATGGCAGCTCGCCGAATGGTGTAATCGTTATCCAGCTCCTCCGACGAAAGGTTCTTGGGAATGTTGATCACCAGCTCCACTGTCCGTTGTTTAATTAAATCGAGGCTGTTTGGCTGTTCCTGTTCATCGGGCCAGCCCACAGGCATGGCTTCAATGCCATTGTCGTTTAAGAACTTGGCAGTTCCTTTTGTGGCATAAATGGTGTAGCCACTTTCCGCCAACTGCGATAGTGGTGCCAATAGCGCAATTTTGGATCGAAGAGGTCCCGATGAAACCAGTATTGTCTTTTGTGGAATGCGGTAGCCAATGCTCATCATGGCCTTGAGCAGGGCGTCGTCGAAGTCGGTGCCGATGCATCCCACTTCACCAGTGGAAGCCATGTCGACGCCCAGCACCGGGTCGGCCTTCGATAGCCGGCTAAAGCTGAACTGTGACGCTTTAATGCCAACGTGGTCAATCTCGAACATGGAGGGTGGAAGCGAGGCGGGCAACCGACCCAGCATGTAATCCATGGCACCGGAGATAAAATCGTAGCCCAGCACTTTCGATACAAATGGAAAACTTCGGCTGGCTCTTAAATTGCACTCAATTACCTTAATATCGTTGTTGCGTGCCAAGAGTTGCATGTTGAATGGTCCGGTGATTTGCAGTTCGCGGGCAATTTCCCTTGCAATTTTTCGAATGCGACGGATGGTTTCGAAGTAGAGCTTTTGTGGTGGAAATACCAGCGTGGCATCGCCGGAGTGCACGCCGGCAAACTCCACATGCTCCGAAATGGCATCGAACATCACCTCTCCGTTGTTGGCTACCGCATCGTACTCTATCTCCTTGGCCCCCTCGATAAACTCGCTCACCACCACTGGATGGGTTTTCGATACGTTGGCGGCGAGGGTTAAAAATCCGAGAAGTTCGCCAGCATTGGATACCACGTTCATGGCCGACCCCGAAAGCACGTAGGAAGGACGAATGAGGACAGGGTAGCCAACCTCTGCCACAAATTTCTCAATCTCCTCAAAGCTGGAAAGTTCGCTCCAACGGGGTTGGTCGATGGATAGCCTGTCGAGCATACCGGAGAACTTCTTCCTATCCTCGGCCTTATCGATGGACTCAGGCGAGGTGCCCAGTATTTTTACCCCGGCAAGGTGAAGTCGCATGGCGAGGTTGTTGGGAATTTGGCCACCCACCGACACCACCACTCCAATTGGATTTTCCATCTCCACAATGTCGAGAACGCGCTCAAAGGTGAGTTCGTCGAAGTAGAGGCTGTCGCACATATCGTAGTCGGTGCTCACCGTTTCGGGGTTGTAGTTTATCATGATTGAACGGTAGCCATGCTTTCGAATTTGGCTGACGGCGCTTACCGTGCACCAGTCGAACTCCACCGAGCTGCCAATGCGGTAGGCTCCGGACCCCAGCACTATTACCGATTTGCCTGACCGTTGTTCTTGCAAATCGTTTTCGGTTCCGTGGTAGGTGATGTATTGGTAGGCCGTTGCTGATGGGTATTCAGCGGCGAGGGTGTCAATTTGTTTCACCACAGGAACAACACCTAACTTCTTTCGATAGTTTCTTGCTTTAAGTTGTAATTTTTCAATCTCCGTTGGTGAAGGGTTGAAGATTAACCGTGCCAGCTGAAATCGGAGAATCCTTTCTGCTTAGCTTCAAGCATCAACTCTTTACTAATCAACTCAAGGCTATTTAATTGTTCTAATTGATGCATAAAGCTGATGATGTTGGCAAGTTTTTCTAAAAACCAACAGTCAATCTTGGTGAGTTGGTGTATCTTTTCAATCTTCCATTCTTGTTCCAGCGCTTCGGCTACAGCAAAAATGCGCTGGTCGGTGGGGTGGGTGAGAGCTTCCTCTAAATTTTCGAAGTTGAGCTTAATGTTGCCCACAAGTCCATGCATGCCTTGCCCAACCATGCGGAGACCTTTCTGTATGGCCTCCTCAAACGAACGGCCAATGGCCATGATCTCGCCCACGCTCTTCATAGACGAACCAATTTCGCGATTAACGCCGTGAAACTTATTCAAGTCCCAGCGAGGAATTTTAACTACAACATAGTCCAGCGCAGGTTCGAAGCAGGTGGTAGTGGTTTGTGTTACCGAGTTCTTTAGCTGGTGGAGGCCATAGCCAACACCCAACTTGGCAGCCACAAAGGCCAAGGGGTAGCCAGTTGCCTTACTGGCCAAAGCCGATGATCGCGAGAGGCGAGCGTTTACCTCAATAACCCGATAGTCCTCGCTATTGGGGTCAAGGGCATACTGCACGTTGCATTCACCTACCACTCCAAGATGGCGGATTATTTTTAAAGCGAGGCTTCGTAGCTTATGATACTCTGAGTTTGAGAGTGTTTGTGAGGGTGCAACCACAATGCTTTCACCAGTGTGAATTCCCAGCGGGTCGAAGTTCTCCATGTTACACACGGTGATGCAGTTGTCAAATCGGTCGCGCACCACCTCATATTCCACCTCTTTCCATCCTTTGAGTGACTCCTCCACCAAAATTTGTGGAGAAAAGAGAAGGCGTTGATGGCTAGTGCTTTTAACTCGTCGGGGTTGTTGCAGAATCCGCTGCCTTGACCACCAAGCGTAAAAGCTGCCCGAACAATAAGCGGAAATCCTATGGCTTCTGCCGCTTTTATGGCTGCATTAACGCTTTCGACGGCAATACTTTTTGGCGTTTTTACCTCAATTTCCCTGAGCTTTGCTGCAAATAGTTCCCTATCTTCCGTATTGATGATGGTTTCGACCGGGGTTCCTAGCACTTCAATGTTGTATTTTGCTAAAACTCCACTCTTGTAAAGCGCTGTTCCGCAATTGAGTGCTGTTTGTCCTCCAAACGAAAGGAATATCCCATCGGGCTTCTCCTTTATAATAACCTTTTCGACAAAATATGGGGTTACCGGAAGGAAGTAAACCTCATCGGCTATGCCCTTGCTGGTTTGAACGGTGGCAATGTTTGGATTAATTAGCACTGTTCGTATCCCTTCCTCCTTTAGCGCTTTTAATGCCTGCGATCCGCTGTAGTCGAACTCGCCTGCTTCTCCAATCTTTAGGGCTCCGGAACCGAGCACCAATATTTTTTTATATTGCTTCATGGTCTTAATTTTCTATTGTTTTGCTATTTATTGGCATGTTTTTCAACCTCTTGAAGAAAATCATCGAACAGAAATTCAGTATCGGTAGGTCCACCGGAGGCTTCGGGGTGAAACTGCACGGCAAAGAATGGTTTGGTATTATGCTTAATTCCTTCGCAGGTTCCATCGTTGGCGTTTTCGAAGAGGACGCTCCACTCCTTGCTGAGGGTGGCAGTGTCGATGGCAAAACCATGGTTTTGTGAAGTTATGTAGCACGATTGGTACCGGAAAGAATCACCGGCTGGTTATGGCTTCGGTTGGCCATAGGGCAGTTTGTAGGTATTGGCCCCGGTGGCAAGTGCCATCAGCTGGGTGCCGAGGCAAATGCCCATGATTGGCTTACTTCCGTCCAGAGCTACCCTGAGATTTTCAATGGTTGAACTATTCATTTTTGGGTCACCGGGGTCCGTTTGAGATAAGAGCCCATCCCACTCGTCGTGGTTGAAGTTGTGGTTATGGGGCAGCCGCACCACCGTGGTGTTGCGTCGTAGAAGGCAGCGGAGAATGTTATTTTTGACACCGCAATCCACGAGTGCAATGCGATATTTTCCATACCCGTAGGTCTTATTCTCTTGTGTGGAAACTTGGGCGACGAGGTCTTCTGTGTCAGGGTTTCTCCAGGGTACATCGGTATCAATCACAATTTTTGCCAATGTGCTGCCCTTCTCCCTCAACTGTTTTGTCAATGCTCGGGTGTCGATGCCCGAAATGGCTGGTATTTTCCACTGCTTAAGCCAATCCCCTAAACTAATTTTGGCATTCCAATGGCTGTAGCCTTCGCTGTATTCCGAAACCACTAGCCCCGAAACTTGAATGGCATCTGACTCCCAAAATTGGAATATCTCTTCGGCGGAATTATTCCCAGGGACGCCATAGTTGCCAATTAACGGATAGGTTGCCACTAAAATCTGTCCTTTGTAGGAAGGATCGGTCAAACTTCGGGGGTAACCTGTCATGGCAGTGTTAAACACCAGCTCGCCTGCTGAGCCACTTTGGTATCCAAACGAGTAACCCTCATATTGGGTACCATCATCCAAAATTAGCGTTGCCTTTATTTTTTTCATTATGCTGTATTATTCATTGGTGATTTGTACAAAAAAAAGGTCGACATTACGTCGACCCTTCCCATAAACTAACTGTGTATTGCATTTTGGTGGAAATGCCTTAACTGATGGTAGGCAACCCTGCTTTTCCTTTACAATACCGAAACCACTGTTCGGCTGTTGCGGATGGCCGGGGAGGATCGAAATGGTACCTGTCCATCCTCGTCGCTCATAAGCTTGCCTGTAGTGGTTGGTTTTATGCCAACCGATGCTGCTTTTCAAGAGAATAGTTAGGTTGCCAACTGTGTGGCAATTTCCTTTGAAGTTGAAAAATATGCAGCTAATTTTTCAATCCCAAATTTTCCATTGGAACAAACCAAATGACTGTTAGTCTTGATGTTTGTTTTTATTATTTCCAATGGCATCTCTTGTTGCATTGAATTATTTATTGGCAAATCTATAGGAAAATGTAATTAGTTCAAATAAATATGCAAAAAAAATATTGAAAAAAATATGATACGAACTAACAGACATATAAACAGCGTTATGTGTTTTGGTTTGAAGTGTATAAAATACAGTGCGAGTTTTACACAGGTAGATTATTTATTTTTTGAGGTCAACTTCTGGGAAGATTTAAGTAGAGTGCTTTGCAGGACCGGCCGTTTGTTCCGCTTGAAATATCGTTCATTATTACTACTTTTACCCAGATTGCTCGGATGTCATTAGTTTTTATTATGAGAAGGAGACTGTTTAGTGCGTTAGTTTGTTTATTGTTTTTTCAGACAGTTGCTAATCATGTTTATGCGCAAAATGCGAAGGTAGACTCTATTCGCAATCAGGGGCAAGTCTTTTTTGAGAGAGGCGATTTTGAGCGTGCATTGCCATACTGCAATAGGCTTCTTGAACTATTCCCTTCAGATGGTAAATACATTTATCAGACGGGTGTTTGCTTACTAAAACAGACGAGAGAATTAGATGAAGCATACGCATTACTAAAGCGGTCTTCGCAATTGGATGTTCCTGTTCAGGTTTACTACTACCTTGGTGTTGTTAACAGGCTTCTTTACCGTTTTGATGAGGCCATTGATAACTTCCGTCGCTATATGGTAGCTGGTGGTCGGGAGTTTAGCAGCGATGAGGTGGAGCGCCAGGTTTCCATGTGCGAAAATGGGAATTTTCTTATAAAGTATGCCACCGAAGTTATAGTGGTGGCCAAGGCAAAGACGGTGGCTGATTCATTATTACTCTACTATAGTGTAACGCCAGGCAAAGGGAGGCTCGTTGGGTTACCAAATGAGCTTAAGTCAAAATTAGATAAGCATAAAAAGGTAAAGTTCCCTCAGGCAATTTACTACCCTTCGCCTGCGGCAAACGAGCCACAGGTTATCTACTTTTCCAGCTATGGAAAAACAGATTTGAGTGGGATGAATATCTGGAAAACTGAAAAGATAAGTGATGGTGAATGGGGGCAACCAGCTGGACTTCCTAAGGAAATTAACTCAGGTGGTGATGAGATTTTTCCGATCCCCGCTCAAGATGGAGCAATCCTTTACTTTGCCTCCAACAATCTTTATGGTATGGGTGGTTACGATATTTTTAAGACCACATATGATTCGGTTGCTCATAGATGGACTAATCCAGAAAATCTGGGTTTTCCAATCAATTCAACATACGATGATTTTTTCTTTGTACCAAATTCGAAGGGCGATACAGCTATCTTTGCTTCCAATAGAGAAGTTGCTGGCGATTCCGTGGTAGTTTACAAGGTAGCATTACCAAATCGTTCCATAAAAAGAGCCTTTCGGGTCTTGGTGATGTAACGAACATGGCTAAATTAATGCCTACTATTCCGTTTAAGGATACCTCTGCTGTGATTGTAAAACCAAGTTCGCAGTTTCCTAAGGCACGGGTGGCCGGTTTACAATATGATTTAACCTACATGAGGTTAATGACTCAGCTATTTCAGATGCGCAATGAGCAAGATTCTTTGCAAAATAAGTTGAACCAACTTCGGCAGGAGTATTCTAGCTCATCTTCAACTGATAGCTTGTCGAAGGCAATTGTGCAAATGGAGCGAGATATAATGGGTTTAAATATGAGCATGGACCAAGCCAATAAACGGGCTATTGCCATGGAACAGAAGTATCTATTGAGTAGTGGTGACAACAATATTAATGCTATTGGGCCTATTCAAAATGGTCAAATGCCTGTATTGAGTGGATTTCTTTCTAGCCATAAGGTACAAAATTACTTTGGTCTTGAGCGGGTTTCGGCTTTACAGCGTCTAGAAATAGCGGCTCAACGGCTCGATACGTCCCTTGCTCAAAGTCTGGAGGTTCTTCGGCAACGTCAGGATTTAGAGTCGATGCTTTCAGTTGCTGAGACACCAAACGATATAGATGTTATTAAAAAATCGCTAAACAACTTAAGTAATAAAGTGTTGGTGATACCCTCTGACTTTCTTGAAAAAAGGCTTTTAATTAGCGCTGGATTTCGTCAACTTTATCAGGAAAGGGTACAGGAGGTTATGAATAATGAGGAGGTTAAAGGTTATGTGGATGCAGGCACCGGCGATCTGTTTGCCTCTCAAACCGTACTTAATAATAGTAGGAATGATACCATATCTATTGGTAGTTATGAGGGAGTTCGTGATGCACTTTGGCTGGAGCAAAGGGGTATCATTCGATATCAGCTGGCCATATCAATACACCTTGGTTTATCAATTACCGACTCTTTAAAGCAAAAATTAGAACACCTGTTACATAAAAGTAATATCCCATTTTACGCCTATTCATCCACAACAACAGAACCGGCAGCCATGGGGTTAACTCTAAAACCAGAGGTAAAGCAGCCGGATAATGTTCAAGTTAGGATAAAACCGAGCTACAGCGAAGGACTTTCCATAGCTAATCCGTTCCCTTACGATGCGTCAAATCCAATTCCAATGGATGAACCAATGGGCGATGGTGTTGTTTATAGAATTCAATTAGGAGCATATAGTCAGCCTATAAACTATAACATATTTAAAGGGCTAGCTCCACTTTCGGGTGAAACCGTTAAGGGAGGCGTATTAAAGAAATATTTTGCGGGTTTGTTTCATACCCTTAATGAGGCTCAGGTCGGGTTGGTGTTGGCAAAGTCGGTGGGATTCAAAGATGCCTATGTGGTTTCATGGGTAAATGGTAAGCTAACTCCTACTGCTCGGGCTCAAAATTTTGAGGAACGAATTCCTAAATCATCCCAGCGTGATTCAAAAAAAACGGGAACAGAATCTAGTCATGGAATTACACTCTATCGTGTTGTAATTGGCACATTTGAAAATTCAATACCACCTCAAGCCATTGCAATTTTGAATCTTGTGGCGAAGGATAAGGAGGTTGCCAAGAAGATAATTGCTGATGACGCGGTGAGCTATAGTGTGGGTAATTTTACTAACTTTGAGGAAGCCTTAAAGGTAAAAGATGCGTTACTCTCAGGTGGATATGTTGAGGCATATATTACAACTATTGCAATACAGGAGTAAATCAATTGTAAAAAATGAAAAAGCAGCATAGTTCGTCCCCTATGGATGATATTCTCGATGAGATTAAGCTGGGCGGAGTGTTGGTGCTTCACAATGATGAGGTCAATGAGTTTAACTACGTAGTAGAATCGTTAGTTGAGGTATGCGAGCACGGTAGTCTTCAGGCAGAACAGTGCACGTTGATTGCTCATTATAAGGGCAAATGTGATGTAAAGTATGGATCAATTAGCAAGCTCAAACCCTTAAAAGATGAGCTAAGCCGTCGTGGTCTCATGTCCACTATTGAAAACAGATTAAGTTAGGAATTTATGGCACTAGTTATTGGCCTAATATTGTTGGCCCTTTTTCTCTTTTTTGTTGAATTTCTTTTAATTCCGGGCGTCACCGTTGCTGGTATCCTAGGTGCATTGGCAATGGTTACTGGAATTTATTTGGCTTACCATACAATGGGAAGCACTGCTGGACATATAACACTTTCATTGGCAACCATTTTGTCGTTTTTGATTGTGTTTTTTTCACTTCGTTCAAAGACATGGAATCACTTATCCCTCCATACTCAACTTCACTCCTCCGTTGAGACGGAACTTACCAGTGTTGAAATTTTACCTGGCGACGAAGGAGTAAGCAAATCGAGGCTGGCGCCGATGGGAACTGTATCCATTAAAGGGATTGAGGTCGAGGCAAAGTCTACAGGCGCCTTTATCGATCCACGAAGGGAAGTGGTTGTGGTAAAAGTTGAAAAATCTCGTTTAATTGTTAAACCCAAAAATAGTTAGCTATGACAGGTCTAGGTTTATACCTCATTATTGTTGCCGCAGCTCTTATCGGACTATGGTTTATCCTTTACTTTATTCCAATTGGACTATGGTTTACAGCTGTAATATCAGATGTAAAAATTTCTCTTATACAGCTTATTTTAATGCGATGGAGAAAGGTGCCGCCATCTACTATCGTTTCGGCTCTCATCGAAGGAACCAAGGCGGGACTTACCCTTGTTCCCAACGAAATGGAGGCCCACTATATGGCTGGTGGAAATGTAACCAAGGTTGTTCATGCACTGGTATCTGCGCAGAAAGCAAATATTCCACTCGATTTTAGAATGGCTACAGCTATCGATTTAGCTGGTCGTGATGTTTTTGAGGCTGTTCAAATGTCGGTTAATCCTCGAGTTATAAATACTCCACCTGTTACCGCCGTAGCAAAGGATGGTATTCAGCTTATTGCGAAGGCAAGGGTTACCGTTAGAGCCAACATAAAGCAGCTGGTTGGCGGTGCTGGTGAGGAAACTATTCTTGCCCGGGTAGGTGAAGGAATCGTTTCGTCTATTGGATCTTCGGAATCGCATAAAACCGTGCTCGAAAATCCAGACTATATTTCCCGCGTGGTGCTCGACAAAGGTCTCGATTCAGGTACTGCATTTGAAATTTTATCTATCGATATTGCCGATATTGATATTGGAAGGAATATTGGTGCTGTATTGCAGATGGATCAAGCCAATGCCGATAAAAATATAGCTCAGGCAAAAGCTGAAGAGCGCCGAGCAATGGCTGTTGCATTAGAGCAAGAGATGAAGGCTAAGGCACAGGAGGCAAGGGCAAAAGTAATAGAGGCTGAGGCTGAAATACCTATGGCTATTGCTGAATCGTTCCGTTCAGGGAATTTAGGTATAATGGATTACTACAAGTTGCGGAATCTACAAGCAGATACCGATATGCGTGAATCTATTGCCAAACCACAGCAAGGTGGTACCCAACCAAAAAAATAGTAATTGGTTGTTCATCAGACTAATTATAAAAGAGAGGAAAAAATCCTCTCTTTTTTTTGTGTTTTGTTTGTCAGAACGATTGAATTTTATACTTTTGCCAAGCCTTAACGGAGAGGCATAGGATTTAATCTTCCTTTTTGGAATTTGACGTCTGCAGTTAATCTCCAATCAATACAAGGTTGTTTGGAGAGATGGGTGAGTGGCTGAAACCAGCAGTTTGCTAAACTGCCGTACTGGGTAACTGGTACCGGGGGTTCGAATCCCCCTCTCTCCGCCATAGTTTTTCGGGGTGTAGCGCAGCCCGGTTAGCGCACCTGGTTTGGGACCAGGGGGTCCCAGGTTCGAATCCTGGTACCCCGACAGTAGAAAGCCTGTAAATCTTAGGATTTACGGGCTTTTTTTGTTTTTCGGCAAAATGGTTCTTGTAAAAATTTCCTCAGCGAGTCTTGTCTTTTTCGTGCAAGCAGTCTAAAAAAAAACTACCTACATTTTTATCCCACCAACTAATGTTTGTTTAAATGGCTATACTGTAGGGTTCTAACACATGTGGCGATGGGGCTTAACTTGTTGAATAGATTGATAAAAACACGATTATTTTCATGAATTTCAATGTATTAACCTTCTGTAGGAAAGATTAATTAGAGAAATTGAAAATTTGTTGCATATTTAATGGCAATAAGGTGCCCTTTTCCTAAATTGCGATTCGGCTAAGTTATCTTTAACTGGTTGAGTATATAAGACTGAACATTGCTAAGTTGTTCAAAATCTCATAATGCCATGCAACTACCTGTCGTTAGTATTGATTTAGTTCCTTTAGGAAGTATAAATATAAAATGGTCTTCTATAAATCAATCGCTTTTAGATCGTGGTGTTAGGCTTGTGCTAAGTGCGGATGAGGCGAATGTAATAGCAATGGTGAAGGCTCACGAGAGAGTAATTCCTCTTCTTATAACGGTAGGGACAGAGTCACTTTCAAAGGAGCAACAGGGGGTTGCTAAAACAATGCAGTCACACATGTTGCCTTATATATTTGCATCCGCCACGAGAGGGGATAGTATAACCGAGGTTTACATGGTTGTAGGAAAGAATCAACATAAACTACCAACGCTCAAAGAGGCCATTTTTCTTTGCCAATTCCTTAATCAAGTTAGTTTAGATACAGCGGCAAGTCAATCTTCGAATTTTTTGGAGGGAGTGAGCCATGAAGTTCGATCGTTTCTTAACGGAATTTCAGGACCAATACAGCTGCTGAAGGATAAGATTGAGGCCAAGGACCAGTATGACCTCTATAGTATGATAGATAGCTCCATTGCTCGACTTGTGCGGTTTACTTTTAAAACTTCGCTAATTGGGCTTATGCAGCGGGAGGATTATAAAGTTAAGCAGGAGGTTGTAAATCTATATACACTTATTCAGCATACGGTTGTTGATCTTCAGGAGATTAAATTTTCAGGGAAGGTAGATGTAGATATAGCAAAGCCACTTTTTGAACCAACCATTACCGGTGATGCCGATTTATTGATACAGTGTTTTCAGTCTCTTATGGAAAGAATCGTTCTCTCCTACGGAAACGATAATCCTCTTCAGATTCTTTTTGAAAAGGTGGAGGAGAAGAAATTTGTTTGCAAAATTATTTTTGCAATTCTTCGAACTGGCGATAATGAGGAAGGAATCAAGCAGCAGCTTATTCATGACTTTAATTCTGATCTTGGATTTATCTTGGCTAAACAAATCATGGACATCCATCAAATTGATTTTAGCTACGCAATTGTTGATCACAAGCAAGTTGAGTTTAATTTGGTATTTAAGCCCGTCTTGGAATGAGTGATGTAATTATTAATACGGTACTACGAATTTTAGCTCTGCTGGCATCCTCAAAACAAGGGGAGGATGTGCTGCTTACTAAACGGTATGTGGAAAATTACCTCTACAGCAACTATGGCCGTTTGATTGGAAAAGAAAAGTATAGTGATTTTCTTGGGTATATGGAGGCATACTCCTCTAATAAAGGAATTTCTCAAAATCTACAACCGTTACTGAACCTAATCAATAGGGAATATTCTCTTAAACAACGGATTCAGATATTTATTACGTTGCTTAATTTTATTAGCTATATATGGAATTTCCGAATGGGATTTTTCGTTGAAGGAGAGCAGTTTGTTTCTGAAATTGACCAAGTTGCCTCAGGGTTTAGAATTGAAAAGTCTGTTTATCTTGATATTCGTCGTTTTGTATTCAATGAACATCTTCGTATAGCCGATCGGCAAAATTTACTTCTTATTGGTGCCGATATCCCTCCTGTTGATGATATTCGGTATTTAAAAAGGGAGAGGCTTAAGGGTTTACTCTCGTTTATGTATGTTCCGCCAGGAGAGATGATATTGCTACGCTATCGTGGTCGAGATTTTTTGGAGATTAACCGGAAAATCGTTTTTCCTAATCAACTTTATACATTAACTCCTGGAACATCAATTTCGGGGGCAGGGATAGAGCCAATTTACTATGGCGAAATATTAGCAACAATACTTAAGAAATCTGGCTCCTCGGGAATCACACTACAGGCTTCGCATGTAAATTTCACTTATGGATCAACTGGTCAAGGAATCCATGATCTTTCTTTCACATTCCATTCTGGTGATTTAGTTGCCATTATGGGCGATAGTGGAGTGGGCAAGTCTACGTTACTCAACATCCTTGCCGGACTTAATTCTGCTTACCAAGGTAATCTATTGTGGAACGGATTGGAATATAAAAGCCACAATAAACTCTTTCGAGAACTTACAGGATACATTACTCAGGAGGATTCCCTGATTGAGGATTTAACCGTATATCAGAACCTCTATTTCAGCAGTTTGTTGTCTCTTGGTGAGCTGAGTTCTGATTAGTTGTGCTGAAAGTGGAGCGCATGCTTAACGTAATGGAGCTCTATGAAATAAAGGATCTTATGGTGGGGTCTCCTACTAATAAAGTAATTAGTGGGGGGCAACGCAAGCGGCTTTCTATCGCCATTGAATTAATGAGAGAGCCCAAAGTTCTGTTTGTAGATGAGCCCACATCAGGATTTCTTCTGCTGA
>Ga0268359_10495_pt1 | contig 55212 bp, 46 predicted proteins | sample BioMet11_FD_194416 | JGI IMG/M metagenome (GOLD analysis project Ga0268359, IMG submission 194416) | Sewage microbial communities from Oakland, California, United States - Biofuel 11 (PacBio Assembly) | ecosystem: Engineered > Wastewater > Sewage > Unclassified | place: USA: California | collected...
ACGGTCAGGTCACGGATGACCGCGATCATGGCCGGACCGCCGAAGGCGGTCATGCCGAAACGGAAGAAAACCCAGAAGATGCGGGCCGGGCGCGGACGGGTGGCGTCGTTCATGAGGCCTCCTGCGGCCGGTTGGCCTGCACCGTCTCGGCCGCCTGGAGAAAGGTCGTGAGCAGCCGGACCCGATAGGCGATGTCCGTGCGCCAGGCGTCCAGGCGCGTCCAGCCGGCGGGGGTGATGCGGTAGACTTTCTTGGCCGGCCCCCGGCCGGAGGTGTCCCAGGCGCCCGCGACCTCGCCGTCGGCCTCCAGGCCGGCCAGGGTCCGGTAGATGGCCCCGGAGTCCAGGTTGACCAGGGGCAGGGTGGTCCGCAGCCGACCCAGGATGGCGGCCCCGTGGGCCGGCCCTTGGCCGAGCGTCAGCAGGATGAAGGCCGGCAGATGCCGATAGCCCTTGATTTTTTCCGATGTCATGCGTTCCCTCGTGATGTTGCTGATAGCTAACTGTAAATTACAGTTATATGCAAATAACATTTTTGCAAGGGTATGGCAGACGCCGGGAACGGTGGCAGGGCAGGGCGGGGTGGCAGGGGAAAAACGGCAGGCCGGCGGCCTCGACCCGATGTCGTGGTCTGGCCGGCGGCAACCAGGGGGAACCGGGCGGCTAGTGGTCCTGTTCCGGCTCCGGAAGAATGCAGCCGAGGCGGGTCAGTTCGGCCAGGATGGACTTTTCGTCCACGGGCTTTTGCAGAAATGAGGTGGCGCTGCCCAGATACATGGCGTTATGCGTGTCCTCGCCGTCTTCGAGCACCGAGGTGATGATGATCTTGCAGCAGGCGTCGCCGCACAGACCATGCTCCTTTTCGATTTCCCGGATCTCGTTGAGGGCCTTGGGCCCGTCGATGACCGGCATGAGCAGGTCCATGAACACCAGGGTATAGGGCTGGTTTTCGTCCAGGGCCTTCTGAAAGGCCATAATGGCGTCCTCGCCGTTTACGGCGACTTCGCACTTGGCGTAGGGATGCAGAATGTATTCGAGGAAACTGCGGCTGTAGAAATCGTCGTCAACGATAAGTGCCCTCATGGTTCCTCCGAAGCGGCGCGGCAAAAAAAGCCAGGAGCTGCGCGCACGCTTTCGGGCAACCTAGCCAGCGCCGCGCGTTTCTGTCAATCCGTGGCCGTCAATCCGCATTGAGGATGGTCGTATAATTGCCGGCGCAGTGACAGTCCGTGCGGTAGCGTTCGCGGTATTCCAGCCGGGTGCGCACGCAGGAGACCACGCCGTCCCGATAGACCACCCAGAGCTTGCCGTAGGCGGCGCAGACATAGGTGTCCGCCCCGATGAGGGCCTGGCGGTAGGCCCCGGGATTGCCGAGCAGGCCCTTGACGCTGGCCATGGACATGCCCGGCACCAGCCGGCGGGTGGCCAGGGCCGTTTCCACGCTCATGGCCTCGGCGCCGGCCGGCCGGTCGAATTCCTGGGCGCCGCCGAACGGGAATGCCCGCCATGCGGGCCTCCCGGGCCTGGCGGTCATGGGCGGCGGTGGCCTCCTGGGCCTGGGCGCGCAGCGTCGGGTCCGTGGTGAAGGCCGCCAGCTTGTCCACGAGCTTCCCCGGATTTTCCTCGCCCCGCAACGTCAGGCGCACGGCCAGCCCGTCGGCAACCTTGCGGACTTCCTCGTCGAGCATGGCCACCACGAGCAGGCTGTCCACGAAGGCGCGCGTCTCCCGGGGAGAGAGCTTGGCCGCCTGGACGGTCGGATTGGCGCTGAAGTGCTGGACGGCGGCTTCCAGGAGCTTGCCCCGAACCTGGTTGCGGCAGAGCCATTTGGCTTGCGCCTCGTCCAGGTGCGGGCCATAAAAACAGGTGCCGGTGACCGAGAGAATTTGGGCGTCGGAAACCTGACGACGCACGCCGTCCTCCTGGCCCAGGGCCGGGACGGCGAGCATCAGGACCAGCGCCCAGCAACATACGATGCGTGTGTGCATGGTGATCCTGCCTTTCCCAGCTGGTCATGCAGGATCGATGCCGGATCGCGCGACGCCAGAAGGAAACCATCATGCGCCTACCGGGCTCCACCCTTTCGATTCTCTTGCCGGGGCTGGCGCTGTGCCTGGCCGTGCTGTGCGGACCGCTCCGGGCCGACGCCGGGGCCGCTCCCTGGGACTTGGCGGCGAACCCCCACGACGATTCCCTGCCCCTGTCGGCCACGTTTGCCCCATCGTCCCGGCCGGCCGGTTCGCCGGCCGCGGCGGACGACCTGCCGGCGAGCCTCGGCCAGGGCGTGGCCGCGGTCCTGTCCGGCCGCCCAGGACCCGGGGCCGACCAGCTGGCCGCGATGGCCGGCCGGGCCGGGGATCTGGCCGACGTGGCCGCCTATTACCAGGGCCTCGGCCGCTACCTCGACGGCCAGCCGGACCGGGCCCGGCAGGCCCTGGCCACCCTGGCCGCCCATCCGACCACGCATTTTCTCGGCCGGGACGCCCTGTATCTATCCATCCTATGCGCGGCCCGGTTGGGGGACCACCAGGCCACGGCCGCCCTGGCCAAGACTTGGCTGGCCAACCCGGACCCGCGGTTGGCGCCGGCCGTCTGGCTGCGGGCCGCGGTGGCGGCCGGCGAACTGGGCGATACCGCCAAGCGCCAGGACTTTTTGCGCCATTTGTCGCTGTTCGCGCCCTGGACCAAGGCGGCCAAGGCCGGGGATGCCCTGGCCCGGTCGCTGTGCGCTACGGCGGCCGCCGACCGGAGCGCCTGCTACGATCCCGACCGGCCGGGCAACGTGCTGCTGCGGGCCGAGGCCCTGGCCGAAAAGGGGTATGCCGCGGCCGCCTTGACCCTGTTGCAGGCGGTTCCGGCCGGCGAGGCGGCCGGAACCGCCCGGGCCGACTACATCCGGGGCAAGGCCTTCTACGCCCTGCGCCGGACCGCGGCCGCCAGGGAGGCCTTTGCCCGGGCCGCCGCCGAGGACCCGGCCGGCACCCTGGCCGGCTGGGCCCTGTACCATGAGGCCCGCTGCCTGTGGCGCTCCCTGGACCCGGCCGATTCGGCCCGGATGGAAGCGCTGTTGCGGCAGGTGTTGCAGATGCCCGGCCGTGACGACCGGTTGCGCGAGGCGGCGGCCCGACATCTGGCCCTGGTGCTCGCCGAACAGGGGAAATTTCCCCAGGCGCTGGCCGCCGCCGAAAGTCTGTCCGGGTTGGCCGTGTCGCCGGATCTGGCCGCCCAGGGGGCCTCGCTGGCCGCCGTGCTGGCCTTCGTGACCGGCGATTTCGCCAAGGCCGAAGCCGCCTGCGCCGCCTTCCTCACGCGCTTTCCCGACGACGACTGGGCCGACGGGGCCCGCTATTGGCGGGCCAAGGCGCTTTTGGCCCTGTCCCGTCCGGCCGAGGCGGCGGCCCTGCTGCGGACCGTGGTGGCCACGCGGCCCAACACCTACTACGGCGGCCTGGCGTCCAAGGCGTTGCCCGGCCTGCCTGCCGCGCCGTCCCCGGCGACGGCCGCTCCCGGGGAGGCGCGGCCGCTTCGCTGTCCGGACACCGTCCAGCCGGCCGATCCCGGCGTGGCCGCCGTCCTGGCCATGGCCGGCCAGTTGCGGCAGGCCGGTTTGCCGCAGCTGGCCGAGCGGTTGTTGGCCTTTGCCACCCACCGGGCCCGGCGGCGCGTCGACCTGGCCATGGCCCATATCCGGACGGCCAACGCCGTCGGCTTGCGGCTGGCGGGCGTGCGTACGGCCTGGCGGACGTTCGGCGGATGTCTGCTGCGGGGCTCGGCCGAGGCGCTGGCGCCCTTGCGGCCCTACCTCTACCCCCGCAGCAACGCCGAGACGGTCCGAGCTGCCTTGGCCGGCTCGGGCGTCGATCCCGACATTATTTTTGCCTTGATTCGACAGGAGAGTTTTTTCGATCCCCGGGCGGTGTCCGGGGCCGGCGCCGTGGGGCTGATGCAGCTGTTGCCGGGGACGGCCCGGACGGTGGGCAAACGGCTCGGGCTGCGGGTGCAGCGGGCCGATCTCTTCGATCCGCAGGAGAACATCCGCCTCGGCACGGCCTTTTTCCTGGAGCGGCTGTCCCGGTCCGGCAATCTGCCGGCGGCCCTGGCCGGCTACAACGCCGGGGCCAATCGGGTGGCCGTGTGGAACGCGACCCTGGCGCCGCTCGGCCAGGAGCTGTTCATCGAGTTGATCCCCTACACGGAGACCAGAAACTATGTGCGGCGCATCCTGACCAACGCCATGATGTACCAGCGCCTTTACGCCGCTTCCGGGCGGTGAGACGGCTCCATGGACAGCTCGTCCAGGGAGAGCAGCTGGTCGGGATCGAGGATCATGACGAAGTCGCCCTCCAGGTGGGCCAGGCCGGACACGAAGCGCGGGTCCACGGCCAGGCCCATCTCCGGTGTCGGCTCCAGGTCCTTCGCGGCGATTTCCACCACTTCCTGCACGGCATCGGCCATGATGCCGACCAGGGCCCGTTCGCCGTCGTAGGCGCGTTCCAGGATGATGAGGCAGGCGCTTTGGTCGGCCTGGTTGTGCCCGAGTCCCAGCTCCTCGCCGAGGTCCACCACCGTGGCCGCGTTGCCCCGGAGATTGACGATGCCCCGCAGAAACGGGGGGCCCAGGGGCACCCGGGTCAGCACCGGCATGTCCAACACCTCGGAAACAAGCAAGGACTCCAAGGCAAAACGCTCGCCGCCAAGGGCGAAGGTCAGATACTGCCGCGTGACGTCGTCGTCCATGGCCACAGCTCCCTTGTCCGCAGAATGCCCCGAGATTCGCGTTTCCATCCGCCCCTGTCAAGCGGCATGGCGGTTGCAACGCTCCCCGCCGTAGCCGGGTCCCTCCGGCGGAGGACACGACATGCGCACGGCACCGATCCATCTTCTGGGCATCCTTCTGGCGACCATGCTCGCCGGTTGCGCCGCGCCCTCTGCCGTGCGTCCGCCCGTCCCCGCGGCCTCGGGACAGCGGGCGGCGGTGATGGCCACGGCCCGGTCCCAGCTCGGCCAACCCTATCATTTCGCCGGCGCCTCGCCCAACCAGGGCTTTGATTGCTCCGGCTTCGTCCAATGGGTTTTTGCCCGTCATGGCGTGCGGTTGCCGCGCTCCACCCGGGACCAGATCCGCACCTGCCAGCCGATCCCCCGGGACGAACTGCGAGCCGGGGACCTCGTTTTTTTCACCCCGACCTTCAAGACCGCCCAACTGCATGTGGGCATCTTCGAGGGGGAGGGCTCCTTCATCCACAGCCCGTCTCCCGGCGGCCGGGTGCGTGAGGAAAATATCATGGCCCCCTATTGGCGGACCGCCTACTACAGGGGGTGTCGCATCCTGCCGTGAAGGGGAATGCCTTTGACAGGGCATGCTCCCTTTTTTACATTCAAAGAAAGTTAAACAACCTTTCGTCGTTTTTGAGGCTCGGGCGGCTTCTTTCCACAGGCGGTACGGCGTGGAGGAGGGGCTTGGCATGCGGGGCGTTCCCCTCTGGCTTAAAATCAACGTGGCCGTTGCGGTGGCGTTTCTCGTTGTCGCCCTGGTCCTGGGCAACCTGCTGCGGCAGGTCGTGGCCGACGGCCACGCCGAGGACCGGCAGCGGACGCACGCCATGCTCTTGGCCGTGGCCGCCCCGTCCTTGGAACGCTTGGCCCCGCTGCTGGCCGCCGGGCGGACCGGCGGGGCCGTCCAGGCGGTCGTCAGCCGGCTGGTCGATCATGACGGCGTATCCGGCGCCGCCCTGTTCGGTGCCGACGGCCGGTTGCTGGCCCGGGCCGGCCAACCGGCCGGGGAGCCGCCTGTCTTCGGCGACGCCGGCGCGACGAGTGGCCGGGGCATCTTCACGGTTCGCGCCGATCGGACCGCCGTGCTCCTGGAACCCGTGGCCGACCTTACGGGGACGCTCGGCTTCCTGCGCCTGCGCGCCGCCCTCGGTGCCCCCGGCGGGGCGGAACGGCGGCTGTGGCTGCTGTTCGCCCTGGGGCTGGTCGTCGCCTACGGGCTGGCGGTCGGTCTGCTGTATGCCTGCCTGCGCCGCTCCGTCCTGCGCCCCGCCGACGCCTTGCGCCTGGCCCTTTTGACCGTGGAGTGCGGCCGGCTGGACCAGGAGCTGCCCGTCGCTCCCGGGGACGTCCTGGGCCGGACCGTCGCCGCCTTCAACGACATGATCGTCCGGTTGCGCCAGACCTCCCGGTGCGTGGCCGCCTCCCGGGCCGAAATGGCGGAGCAGCGCCGTTTGCTGGAGCTGCGCGTGGAGACTCGGACCGCCGAGCTGGCCGAGACCAACGCCCGGCTCATGACCGAAATCGTCGGGCGGCGGCGGGTCGAGGAGGAACGCGAGCGCCTGCTCACCCTGTATCGGGTCATCCTGGAATCCCGGGCCGAGGCCGTGGTCTGCTCGGCCGCCGGGGAGGACCGCCGGGTCCTGGCCGTCAACCGCCGGTTCCTGGAGCTGCTGGACCTGCCGGACGATTGGGCGGACCGGGAGCGCGAGGCGCGGCTGTCCATGGTCCTGGCGAAGATCAAGGGAGGGGCGCAGGCGAAAACCGCCTTCCTCGCCCTGATGCACGATGCCGAGACCCTCTCCGAGGACGTGCTGGAACTGCACGACGGCCGGTTCCTCGAACGCCGCAGCGGCCCCATCCGCCAGGGCCGAACCTTTGTCGGCCGCGTGTTCTCCTACGTGGATGTGACCGACCGCCGCCGGGACGAGGCCTCCCTGCGCCAGGCCCTGGCCCAGCGCGACGTCCTGCTCGGCAACAGCCAGGTGGGGCTGGCCACGGTCCGAGGCCACATCTGCCTGGACATCAACCGCCGGGGGGCGGAAATCCTGGGCTATGCCCGGGAGGAGCTGCTCGGCCGGCCGAGCCGGTTGTTCTTCGCCAAGGAGTCGGACTACCAGTCCTCGGTCCAGGAATTCGCCGCCCGGCTGGAGCGTTCCGAGGCGATCAGCGTCGAACGGCAGCTCCGGTGCCGGGACGGCTCCGAGGTCTGGGTGCGCGCCCACGCCAGGGTGGTCCACGGCGGGCCGCTGTGGGAAGTGGTCTGGGCCTTCGACGACATCACCCCGGACATGGCGCGCCAGGCCAGGCTGGAACAGGCCCGGCGCGAGGCCGTGGAGGCCTCCCGGGCCAAGGGCGCCTTTCTGGCCGTCATGAGCCATGAGATCCGCACCCCCTTAAATGTCATCATGGGCCTGACCGAACTGCTGCTCGGCCAGAACGCCACCGAGGAACAGCACGGCTACCTGGGCACGATCAGGGATTCGGCAAACCATCTCCTTGGCATCATCAACGATATTCTGGACTTTTCCAAAATCGAGGCCGGCAAGCTGGCCCTCGAGCAGGTGGATTTTGATCTGCCGGGGCTGGTGGCCCTCGTGGCCCGGGGCATGGCGGTCCAGGCCCGGCAGAAGGACCTGGATTTTACCGTGACGGTGGCCCCGGACGTGCCCGCGATCCTGCGGGGCGATCCCGGCCGCCTGCGGCAGGTGCTGGTCAATCTGCTCGGCAACGCCGTCAAATTCACCGAAACCGGCAGCGTCGGCCTGCAGGTGGAACGGGTCGACGCGATGGCCACTCCGGCCGGCAAGGTGGGGCTGGCCCTGCGCGTCACCGACACCGGCATCGGCATCCCGACGGAACGGTTGCCCGAACTCTTTTTGAGCTTCCAGCAGGGGGCCAACTCCATTGCCCGCCGCTTCGGCGGCACCGGGCTGGGCCTGGCCATCACCAAGGAAATCGTGGAGCGCATGGGCGGCCATATCGAGGCCAGTTCCGCCGCGGGCCGGGGCAGCGTCTTTGCCTGCACCGTTTTCCTGGAGCCGGGCGATCCGACCAAGGTGCCCGCGGGCCGGGGCGCGGCCGAAACCGTGGCGGACGTCCTGGCCGACCGGCCCTTGCGGGTGCTGCTGGTGGAGGACAACATCCTCAACGCAACGGTCACCCGGCTGCACCTGAGCCGGCTGGGCCACGACCTGACCCTGGCCGCCTCGGCCCGGGACGCCTACGCCCGGTTGGCCGAGACCACCTACGACGTGGTGCTCATGGATATCGAGATGCCGGAGATCGACGGCATCACCGCCACCCGGGCCATCCGGGCCGGCGGACCGGAGGCGGCGCCGGTCCTGGACGCGAAGGTGCCCATCGTGGCGGTGACGGCCCATGCCGTGGAGGACATCCGGCAGCAATGCCTGGAGGCGGGCATGGACGGCTTCGTGACCAAGCCGATCAATTACCGGACCTTGGAACTGGCCCTGCGCCGGCTCGACCATTATCCCGGCCAGGACGAGGCCCCGCCGCCTGCGCCCGCGCTGTCGGACGCCGCGGTGGCGGTCCTGTTCGATCCTGCGGCCGCCCGGGAGGCCATGGGCATTTCCTGGAAGGATTACGGCGCCTTGAGTCTGGTCAGCTACGGCGAGGGCCGGGACCGACTGGTCGAGATGCGGGAGCGCCTGGCGGCCGGGGACGGGGCGCGGGCGGCCATCGCCGCCCATACCTTCAAGGGGACCGCCGCCACCATGGGCGCGTCTTCCTGCCGCGAACTGGGCGTGGCCCTGGAGCAGGCCTTGCGGACCGGCAACCTGCGGCAGGCCGGGGAACTGCTCGACCGCCTCGGGCCGCTCTGGGAGGCGGCCGGCCGGGCCCTCGAGGCCTGGCAGATGCCGCCGGACCCGCCGCGCTGACCGGTCGGCGCGGGACTTTCTCCCCGGCGGTTTTCCGGGTAGGGACAGGGGTCGGAGGCGGCTATGAAAAAACTGTGCGGCATCGTCTGCCTGGCGCTGGTCGTGGGCTACGGCGCCTACCTGGGCGGGGTGTACCTCGGTCAGGACGCCAAGGTCTTCCCGACCCGGCCGGTGGACACGGCCCGCCTGGCCGCCATGCGCCGGTATGCCCCCGCGCTGGAGCTGCTGACCCTGCGCGCCCCCGACGGGGCCCGGCTCGTCGGCTATTTCCTGCCGCGTCCGGGCGCGGCCGGCCGGCCTGCGCCGGCGGTCCTCTCTTTTTGCGGCAACGCCGAGGAACAGACCTCCTTTTTCCTCTGGGCCATCGGTGGCTTGCCCCAATACACCTTGGCCGGACTGGATTACCGGGGCTATGGCGCCTCCACCGGTCGGCCCACCGAGACGGCGCTCAAGGCCGACGCCCTGGCCGCCTTCGACGCCCTGGCCGTCCGGCTCGGGCCGGGGGTCCCCATCGCGGTCATGGGGCGCAGCCTCGGCTGCGGCCTGGCCGCCCACGTGGCGGCGGCGCGCCGGACGGCCGGCGTGGTGCTGGTCACGCCCTATGACTCCCTGGCCGCCGTGGGCCAGGACAGCCATCCCTTCGTGCCCGTGGCCTGGCTTCTCAAATATCCCTTCGACGTGGCCCCGGACGCGGCCCGGGTGACCGCCCCGACGCTCCTGCTCGTGGCCGGCGCCGATACCGTGATTCGGCCCCGGCGCGCCGCCCGCCTGGCCAGGCTGTGGGCCGGCCCCAAGGAGACGCACACCATTGCCGGCGTCAGCCACAGCGGTATTTTGGACAGCGCCGAATACTGGCCCGACATCCGGGCTTTTCTGGACCGCTGTTTCGGCGCGGACACGGCCGGCCCGGCGCCCCCAACCGGACGGAAAGCCGTCATGAACGTGGCCTTGGCCCTGGCCCGGATCATCGAGCGGGGCTTTTTCCCCCTGGCCGTGGGCTGCTCGGCCCTGGCCCTGGCCTGGCCGGGACTTTTTACCTGGTTCGCCCCGTTTATCCCCCAGGGGTTGGGGCTCATCATGTTCGGCATGGGCCTGGCCCTGACCGTGGACCGCTTCGCCGATCTCGCCGCCAAGTGGCGGCTGGTGCTCGTGGGCCTGGGCTTGCAATGCACCGTCATGCCGGGGCTGGCCCTGGCGCTGACCCGCCTGCTCCATCTGCCGCCCCAGGCCGCCCTGGGTGTGATCCTGGTCGGCGCCTGCCCCGGCGGCACCGCCTCCAACGTCATCACCTATCTGGCCCGCGGCAACCTGGCGCTCTCCGTCACCTTGACCCTGGCCTCGACCATGCTGTCGCCGCTCACCACCCCGACCATCGTCTATTGGCTGTGCGGGGCGCGGCTGCACATGGACTTCTGGGCCATGGTCGGCTCGGTCTTTTGGATCGTGGCCTTTCCGGTCTGCGACGGCCTCATCATCCGCCGCCTGCTCTACCGGCGCCTGAAGCCGGTGCTGGCCGTGTTGCCGGCCCTGTCGATCCTGCTCATCACCCTCATTATCGCCTGCGTGGTCGGGCTCACCCGCGACACGGTCCTGGCCTTCCCCGGGATGATCATCCTGGCCGTGGTCCTCCACAACCTCTCCGGCTTCAGCCTGGGCTACGCCGGCGCGCGCCTCTTCACCCGGGAGCGGGCCGACGCCGTGGCCATCGCCGTGGAGGTCGGCATGCAGAACTCCGGCCTGGGCGTGGACCTGGCCAAGACCTACTTCAGCGCGGCCGCCGCCCTGCCGGCCGCCATCTTCAGCCTGGAACAGAATCTGGCCGGCATCGCCCTGGCCCGGTGGTGGAGCCGGGAGAGAAAACCCCTTGTGGCCCGCCGGTCCCCGGGCAGTCCTCGAAACGCCTCGTTGGGGAGCGGTCCGGACGCCTGAGGCGCGGGGCGCCGAGGGGACGGAGCCTCACCGCCCGCGCGCCGTGTGCCGTCACGCGCATTTTCGGTTGTGGCTTGGCCGGGAATTGCCCTATGGTTGGCGACAGTCAGCCAAAGGAGGCGGCCTCATGATCGACAACATTTCCGCTTGGCTCGGCGACGAGGCCGAGTCGCTGCTGGGGCATGTCTGCACGACCATTCCCAAGGAACAGCTCCATCTGCCCGGACCGGACTATCTCGACACGGTCTTCGTCCAGACCGACCGTCCTGTGCCGGTGGTGCGGGCCATGGCGGCGCTTTTCGACCATGGTCGCCTGGGCGGCTCGGGCTATCTGTCCATTTTGCCCGTGGACCAGGGGGTGGAGCATTCGGCCGGCGCGTCGTTTGCCCCCAATCCGCTGTATTTCGATCCGGAGAACATCGTGAAGCTGGCCATGGAGGCCGGCTGCAACGCCGTGGCCTCCACCCTGGGCGTGCTCGGCTCGGTGGCCCGCAAATACGCCCACAAGATCCCGTTCATCCTGAAGCTCAACCATAACGAGCTGCTGACCCTGCCGACCATGCACGACCAGACCATGTTCGCCTCGGTGGACCAGGCCTACGACATGGGGGCCGTGGCCGTGGGCGCCACCGTCTATTTCGGCTCGCCCGCGAGCCGGCGCGAGATCGCGGAGGTCTCGGAAGCCTTCGCCCGGGCCCACGAACTGGGCATGGCCTGCATCCTGTGGGCCTATTTGCGCAATAGCGCCTTCGTGAAGGGCGGGGTGGACTACCACACGGCCGCCGACCTGACCAGCCAGGCCAACCATCTGGCCGTGACCATCGGGGCGGACATCGTCAAGCAGAAGCAGGCCACGTTGAACGGCGGCTTCACGGCCATCGGCTTCGGCAAGACCGATCCCCGGGTCTATAGCGAGCTGACCTCGCCCCATCCCATCGACCTGACGCGCTATCAGGTGGCCGGCTGCTACATGGGCCGCATCGGGCTCATCAATTCCGGCGGCGCCGCCGGGACGGCCGATTTCGCCGAGGCCGTGCGCACGGCCGTCATCAACAAGCGCGCCGGCGGCATGGGGATGATTTCCGGCCGCAAGGCCTTCCAGCGGCCCATGGAGGAGGGCGTGGCCCTGCTGGCCGCCATCCAGGACGTGTATCTGTGTCCCGAAGTGACCGTGGCCTGACGGGGGACGGCGCACCGATATTTTCGGTGTTTTCAAGCCGTCCGGCAATGTTTATACTGGCTTCATGCCTGTCCTTTATCGGCTGTCCCGATCCGGCGGCCGCGGGGTAGACGTTTCCCTGCCGTAAGGCTGCGGACCGGACCGGGCACGGTTCGATCAGACCTCGCTGGGGAGGAATGGATGGTATTTGACGCCGAAACCCGCGCCCTTTTTCAGGAAGAGGTGCAGGAAAACCTCGCCGAGCTCGACGGGGCCCTTCTGGAGTTGGAAAAGGCTCCGGACGAGGCCGAGCTCGTCGATCGGATCTTTCGGGCCGTCCATACGCTCAAGGGCGCCTGCGACATGTTCGGCCTGAGCCCGGTCGTGGCTCTGGCCCACAACCTGGAATCCCTGTTCGACCAGGTGCGCAGCGGCATGCGCCGGGTGGACAAGCCCCTGCTGGACGTGGCCTTCGCGGTGAAGGACCGCTTCGCCCTCATGCTGGCCGACGGCGCGGATGCCGCGGCCATGGAGGACCCGGAGCTGTCGGCGCGCCTGGCGTGCCTGCTGGAGGCGGCGCCGGCGGCCGAAGACCCGCCGGCCGCGGCCGCGCCAACGCCTCCGGACCCGCCGTCGACGCCGGTCGCGGGGGACGGAACCGTCTGGCACGTGCGCTTCGCCCCCTCCGACCCCGGGCATCTGACCAAGAGCGATCCCCTGGCCCTGCTCGACGACGTGCGGGCCCTGGGGCCGACCACGGTGCGGTGCGACCTGTCCGCCGTGCCGGAGCTGGCCGAACTCGATCCGGATACCTGCTACCTGCGCTTCGAGGCCGACTGCGTCATGCCCCCGGCAGCGGCGGCGACAACGCCTTGCGCGACGTGTTCCTGTTCTTGGAGAATCCGGAGGACGTGGTCGTGGAGCCGGAGGGCGGGCCGGAAGCGGTTCCGGCCGTTCCTGACGCGACGGCGGCCGAGGCGCCGGCGGCGGCCGAAGCGGTCCCGACGCCCGCGCCGTCCCCGTGCCGGGAGCCGCAATCGACGGCGGCCGAGGCCAAGCGGTCGGCCCACGCCAAGAAGGAGTCCATGCAGAGTCTGCGGGTGGACGCGGCCAAGCTGGACGACCTGGTCAATCTGGTGGGCGAGCTGGTCATCGCCCAGGCCCGGCTCACCCAGCTGGCCTCGGGCATGGGCCATCCGGCCCTGACCAGCGTGGCCGAGGAGATCGAACGCCTGTCCAACGACCTGCGCGACAACACCCTCGGCATCCGCATGTTGCCCATCGGCACCACCTTCAGCCGGTTTCGGCGGCTGGTGCGCGATTTGTCCGCGGAAATGGGGAAGTCCATCGAGTTGGTTACCGAGGGCGGGGAGACCGAACTCGACAAGACGGTCATCGAACAGCTCAACGACCCGCTGGTCCACTTGCTGCGCAACAGTATCGACCACGGCATCGAACCGCCGGCCGACCGGCTGGCCGCCGGCAAGCCGGAAACCGGCTCCATCGTCCTCGCGGCCGAGCACGCCGGGGGCGAGGTGCTGCTCTCCATCACCGACGACGGCCGGGGTATGGATCCGGAGCGCATCCGGGCCAAGGCCGTGGAAAAGGGCCTCGTCGCCCCGGACGTCCGTTTGTCGGAGAGCGATATCTTCAACCTGATTTTTCTGCCCGGCTTCTCCACGGCGGAAAAGGTCACCAATGTTTCGGGCCGGGGCGTGGGCATGGATGTGGTCAAGCGCAGCATGGACAGCCTGCGCGGCAAGATCGAGGTGCACAGCGAGCTGGGTCGCGGTACCCGCATCATCATCCGGTTGCCCCTGACCCTGGCCATCATCGACGGCCTCCAGATCAAGGCCGGCGACGACCAGTACATCATTCCGCTGTCCCTGGTGGAGGAGTGCCTGGAACTGCCCCGGGAACAGGTTCTGGCCGCCGGACGCGGCCGCTCCCTCCAGCTGCGCGGCGAACTCGTGCCCTATATCCGCCTGCGCGAGGCCTTCGACCTGCGCGGGACGCCGCCGTCCATCGAGCAGGTGGTGGTCACCCATTTCGAGGGCGAACGCACCGGTATCGCCGTGGACGAGATCATGGGGCAGCAACAGACCGTCATCAAGAGCCTGGGCGGCTATATCGGCACCGTGTCCGGCATTTCCGGCGCGACGATCAACGGCGACGGCACCATGTCGCTGATCCTGGACATCCCCAGCCTGGTGGCCTCGATCAAGCGCATGGCAGCCGCATCCCGCCTTCCCGACAACAGCAGTATCAGGGCCAGCGCACCATGAAGGATCCCAACGTTATTTTTGCGGAATTCATCACCCGGAAGAAGCTCAAAATGACCCCGCAGCGTCTTCGGATTCTGGAGGTGTTCCTGGCCGGCAAGGGACATGTCACGTCCGAGGAGCTCCATCAGAAGGTCAAATGCACGAGCCCGAACATCGGGCAGGCCACGGTCTACCGCACCCTGCGTCTGCTGGCCGACGCCGGTCTGGCCAAGGCCGTGGAGTTCGGCGACGGGGTGGTGCGCTACGAGATCCTGTACGGGCAAAGCCATCATGACCACCTCATCTGCCAGGAGTGCGGGGCCAACGTGGAAGTGGTGAACCCGGCCATCGAACGGCTTCAGGAGGAGGTGGCCGCCCGCCACGGCTTCGCCCTGACCGGACACAAAATGTACTTGTATGGTATCTGTCCGGAATGCCAAAAGAAAAACAAAAACACCGACTGAAAGGAGGCGCCTTGTCGCACCCCCTTCCCCCGAGCGGGTTTCGCGTGGCGCTCCTGAAGCGCGCCCGCGCTCAAAAGTACTCGCTGACGCTCGGCATCATTCTCCTGGCGCATATCGGGCTGGCCGCCCTGCCGGGGCAGCAGGCCATGCTGATCGCGCCGCCGCTGACCCTGCTGCTCTATTTCGTCGGCTTCATCCTGATGCGGGATTTCTCCCGGCTGGCCAGGGTGCTGCTGCTGACCGGCCTTGTCGCGTTGGGCCTGTCCGCGGTCAGCTTGGTGTTCGGCAACGTGCTGTTCCTGGTGGTGGCCCTGGCCGGACACTCCGTCTTTCTCTTGCTGCTGATCGTCTTCATGTTCACCCAGGTGTTCCGGGAGAAACGAATCACCCTGGACCAGCTCATGGTCGGGGTCATCATCTATCTGCTGATGGCCGGCTTCTGGGCCCAGGTCTTTTCCCTGGTGGAGCTGGCCAACCCCGGGGCCATTCGCGTGGTGGGCGGGAGTTTCGGGAGCCGGCCCTTCCTGACCCTGTACTATTTCAGCATCACCACCCTGACCACGGCCGGCTTCGGCGACATCGTGGCGGTCTCGGACTTGGCCCGCATCCTGGCCGCCTACGAGTCGCTGCTGGGGCAGGTCTATCTGGCCGTGTTCATCGCCCTGCTCATGGGCCGGCATTTTGCCGAGAAATAGCCGGCGCGCGATGGCCGGCTTTCAAAACGCGGCGAACCCGGGTAGGATTCCCTATGGTGCAACCCCTAGCATCCCCGGGAGGAATCATGGCCGACGCCATTTTCGTTGTCTGCCCCGCCTGTCAGACCGTCAACCGCGTGCTGACCGGCCGCCTGGATAGCGGCCCGGTGTGCGGCAAATGCGGCGAGCGTCTGCTGACGCCGCATCCCGTGCACCTGACCGTCGCCAATTTCGACGTCTTCATCGCCAAAAGCGGTCTGCCCGTGCTGGTGGACTTCTGGGCGCCCTGGTGCGGGCCGTGCCGGGCCATGGCCCCGGCCTTCGAACAGGCCGCCGCCATGCTGCATCCGCGCGTCATCCTGGCCAAGTGCGACACCCAGGAGGAGCAGGCCATCGCCGCCCGGCTGGGCATCCAGAGCATTCCGACGCTGGTCCTGTTTACGGCCGGCCGGGAGAAGGCCCGGGCCGCCGGCGCCCGTAGCGCGGCCGATATCGTGGCCTGGGCGCGGCAGCAGCTGTAGGGCCGGGCGCATCCCCGCGCCCGGCGGATCGATCCCGGATTCGGCCGTGACGACCGCGTCCAGGGGCAACGCCGCCTCGAACGCCTCCGGACCTTACTCGATCGGTATCCGCAGGTCCGGCCCTGCTTCGGACACGAGATCCCCGCCGCGTCGGCCATCGGCCGGATGGAAGATCCGGGCGGCGAGGGGAGGGGCGACTAGGCGCTCGGGGCGGCCGGCAGCAGCCAGAGCCCGGCCCCCAGCGCGAGTATCAGGATTTGTCGTCGTGCGTCCCGCATGTTCGATTCCCGGCCGCATTTTCCTTGTCCGGCGAACACCCGCAGGAGCCGTTGGAACAGTCGCAGCCGCAGCCGTAGCCGCAGCCGCTCTTGCGGGCCAGGACGAAGCGTCGGATCGTGAAGAGCAGGGCGGCCGCGATGATGACGAGCACGATGGCCGTTTGCAGCATGGGGTATCTCCTTGAAAATGATTTTCAACTTCTTTTAAGACGATAGGTCCTTTTTCGATTCGCGCAAGGCCTCGTTGCGTGCTACCGTACTGCCGCGCATGCCGGAATCGCCGGAGGAAGGACGATGTCCATGGAAAAACATTTGTTGGTGGCCTGCGGCGATGCCTATCATACGTCGCAAAGCCTGCGTTTTACCTACCAATTTTTTACACGGCGCGAGGATCTGAGACTGACGCTGTTCTATGTCGCGCCGCGGCAGGCGGATTGGCGTTTCGATCCGGATACGTTGGAGGCACACCCCGAGGTGGCGGCCTGCATCGAGCACGACAAGGCCGTGCGCGGCGTGCCGATCATGGATCAGGCCCGGGACTGGTTGCTGTCCATGGGGTTCCCGGCGGACCGCGTCCGGGTGAAAATTTCACAGGGTCGGCTGGGAACGGTCAAGGAAATCGTCAAGGAATGCGAGGAAGGCCTCTATGACGCGGCCGTGCTGGGCCGGCGGGGCCTGTCCTGGTTCGAGGAGATGGTCTCGGACAGCATTTCCCACCGCATCCTTTGGGAATCGTTGACCTTTCCCATATGGATCTGCCGCAACCCGGAACGCGGCCGCAAGAACGTGCTGGTCTGCGTGGACGGCTCCGAACAATGCCTGCGGGCGGCCGATCATGTGGGCTACATGCTGCGCGAGGAGCCCGAGCACAGCGTGACGCTGCTCCATGTCTGCGAGGACGCGTGCTGCGTGGACGCCGAGAAGTTTTTTACCGAGGCCCTGGTGCAACTGACGGACAACGGCGTGGCGGACGAGCGCATCCATTTCAAGGTCCTGACCTCCCGCAACCCGGCCAAGACCATCCTGGCCGAGGCCGAGAAGGAAAAATTCGCGGCCGTGGCCATCGGGCGCGGCTTTCACGAGCCGTCGGCCTTCGACTCCCTGTTTGCCACCACCAGCCTCAAGGTGATGCGCGGCATCGAGGGCGCGGCCCTGTGGCTGTGCAAGTGAAACCGGGGTGCGGCCCTTCCCTCGACGGCGCGACGGTTCTTTTGTAGATTCGTCCAGGTAACAGGCGGAGGTGGCATGGACGACGGCAGGGTGACGGACAGGCTGGCCAGCCTCAAGGAACATCTCAAGCGGGAAAATCCGCTGTTGGTGGATGCGGTGGACAGCTTCCACAAGCTGGACCGCGTCTGTCAGAAGCTGGGCCTTCTGGCCAAGGACCAGTCCACGGTGGCCCGCATTGCCTGGTGGCCGCTCATTTCCGTGCTGGGTCCTTTTTCCGCCGGAAAATCCACCTTTATCAACAATTACCTGGGCGCGGCGTTGCAGCAGACCGGCTCCCACGCCGTGGACGACACGTTCACGGTCATCTGTTACAGCGCCACCGGCGAGTCCCGGGTGTTGCCCGGCACGGCCCTCAACGCCGATTTGCGCTTTCCCTTTTACAAGATGAGCGAGGAGCTGGAGAAGGTGGAGCCGGGCGAGGGCAACCGCATCGACGCCTACATCAGGCTCAAGACCTGCCCGAGCGACCAGTTGCGGGGCCTCATCCTCATCGATTCGCCGGGCTTCGACGCCGACGACCAGCGCACCGCCACCCTGCGTCTCACCGAGCACATCATGAACCTGTCCGATCTGGTGCTCGTGCTCTTCGATGCCCGCCGGCCCGAACCCGGGGCCATGCGCGATACCCTGACCCATCTGGTCGCCGGCACCATCAGCCGCCGGGATTCCAGCAAATTCATCTATATTTTGAACCAGATGGACATCGCCGCCCGTGAGGACAATCCCGAGGAGGTGGTGGGCGCCTGGCAGCGGGCCCTGGCCCAGTACGGCCTGACGGCCGGCAAATTCTATCGCGTCTATTCGCCTTCCGCGGCCATGCCCATCCCCGACGAGGGGTTGCGCCAGCGCTTCGAGGCCAAGCGCGATGCCGACATGGCCGGCATCCGCGACCGGATGCGCCAGGTCCGGGTGGAGCGGGGGTATCGCATCGTCGGCGAGCTCGACAAGCTGGCCCGGGAGGTGGCGGACGTCCGGGTCCCGGAGCTCCGCGAGCGGCTGCGGGCCTGGCGCACCGGTACCTTGCGCCGGGACGCCCTGCTTTTCGGCGGGCTGGCGGCGGTCTGCCTGGGCCTGGACCTCGCCCTGGCCGATCCGGCCACCGGCCTGGTGCCGGGGTGGCTGTCCTGGGTCTTCGCCCAATCCTGGCGCTGGATTCCCTTCCTGGTCCTGGTGGCCGGCGGCTGCCTCTGGCTGCACGCCCTGGCCCGGTCCTGGGCAGCGGCCAAGGTGGCCCGGGAGGTGGCGCGCGCCCATCCCGTCGGTCCCGTCCGCGAGTCCCTGTTGCGGGCCCTGGCCAAAAATACGGCGCTTTGGCGCACCATTTTTCGGAACGAACCGGCCGGGTGGGGGCGTTTCGCCCGGCGGCGGCTGACGTCGGTGCTGGCCGACTGCGAGAAATTCGTCCAGACCTTGAACGACCGCTACGCCCGGCCGTCGGGGACGCCCGCCCCCGGCGACCCCGAGGCCTGACCCGGCCGTCCTCCCCCGGGCACTCCATCTCCAACGAACTTCAACGAACATCAATCGGACATGCCATCATGAATCCCGCCTGCAAGGACATCACCTCGTTTCTGGCTATGGATATCCTGGAGCGCGCCCAGGCCATCGAGGCCGCCGGGCACCGCGTCATCCACCTGGAAGTCGGCGAACCCGACTTCGATATGCCGGAATGCGCCAAGGAGGCCGCCGTGGCCGCCATCCGCGACGGCAAGACCCACTATACCCACAGCCTGGGCCTGCCGGCCCTGCGCCAGGCCATCTGCGAACTCTACGCCCGGGAATACGGCGTGACCGTCACCCCGGACCGGGTGCTCGTGTCCGGCGGCACCTCGCCGGCCATGCTGCTGGCCTTCGGCGCCCTGGCCCGGCCGGGCAGCCATATCCTCATGACCGATCCGGGCTATGCCTGCTATCCCAATTTCCTGCGGTTCATGGGCCTGACCCCGCACTACGTGCCCGTGTCCGAGGAGGACGGCTTTCAGTTCACGCAGCAATCCCTGGCGGAAAACGTCACCGACATGACCGCCGGCATCCTCATCAATTCGCCGAGCAACCCTACCGGAACCCTCATCGGCGACCAGGCCCTGGACGCGGCCTGCGCCACCGGCATTCCGGTCATCTCCGACGAGATCTACCACGGCCTGACCTATGCCGGCCGGGCGCGCAGCGCCCTGGAGTTCACCGACGACGCCATCGTCTTGAACGGCTTTTCCAAGCGCTTCGCCATGACGGGGATGCGGCTCGGCTATATGATCGCCCCCGAGGCCATGATGCCGCTCGTGCAAAAGCTGCAGCAGAACCTTTTCATCTGCGCCTCGTCCGTGGCCCAGTGGGCCGGCTTGGCTGCGCTCGGCCCGGACGGCCTGGCCGCCGCCGAGAAGATGCGCGTCACCTACGACGTCCGGCGCAAGGTGCTGCTGGCCGGGCTCACCAAGCTCGGTCTGGCCCCGCGCACCGAACCGACCGGCGCCTTCTACGTCTTCGTCCGGGCCGACCGGCTGGGCGGGGATTCCCTGGCCCTGGCCTACGACATTCTGGAAAAGGTCCACTTGGGCGTCACCCCGGGCGTCGACTTCGGTCCGGGCGGGGAAGGGCATCTGCGCTTTTCCTACGCCAATTCCCTGGAGAATATCGAAGAGGGCCTGGAACTCCTGGGCCGCTACATCGCCAGGCACTGCGACTAGGCGGCAAGGGGCGAGAGGAAGAAGCGTGCCTCCGGCGGCCGGGGGGAATGCTTCCCCCCGGGCTCACTGAAAAGGGCAGCCGTCCGTTGGCCGCCGGAGGCGTCCGGAGCGTTTTCGCCTAGGCCGCGGTCAGCAGGATGGGGCCCTTGTGGGTGATGACCAGGCTGTGCTCGTAGTGGGCGGACAGGCCTTTGTCCCGGGTGCGGAGTGTCCATTTGTCCGATTGCAGCCGGATGCGGCCGCTGCCGATGGCGATGATGGGTTCGATGGTGATGACCAGCCCTTCGGTGAGCTTGCTCCGGGCCCGGGGCTCGAAGTAGTTGGGCACGCAGGGTTCCTCGTGGATGCTCTTGCCCACGCCGTGGCCGCACAGTTCCCGCACCACGCTGAAACCGTGGCGATGGACCTCATGTTCCACCTGCCGGCCGATGTCGCTTAAGGAGTTGCCTACGCGGGCCGCCTTGAGGGCCTGCCGGAAGGCGCTTTCGGCGCATTTGGCCAGGGCTTCCGCCTCCGCGGAGACCGGCGGAATGCGTAACGTGACGGCCGCGTCGGCCACGAAGCCGTCCTTTTCGGCCGTGACGTCGCACTTGACCAGATCGCCGGGCAGGATCTTCCGGTCGCCCGGGATGCCGTGCACCGCCTCGTCGTTGACGCTGATGCAGGCCGTGCCCGGGAAGTTGTAGACCTTGGGCGGCGAGGATTCGGCGCCGTGTTCGGCCAGGACCGCCGCGCAGACGGCGTCCAGATCGGCCGTGGTCATGCCGGGCCGGGCTTCCCGGGACATGGCTTCCAGGCTCAAGCGCACGATCGCGCCGATGGCTTGCAATTTTTCCAATTCATCTTGGGATTGTACCGTCATGGTGTGTGCTCACTGTTCGGGCTCCGCCCGCTAGGCCAGCCGCTGCCGGTCCAGATTGCGTAAATTGACCGCTTCGGCCAGGTGCTCCACTCGAAGGTCGGCGTCGCCGTCCAGGTCCGCGATGGTGCGGGCGATGCGGAGGATGCGGGTGTGGGCTCGGGCCGAAAGCCCCAGTCGCCGGACCGCGTTTTCCAAAAAAGCGTGGCCCTCGGCGTCGATGGCGCAAAATTTGGCGAGAGAACGGCCGGCAAGCCGGCTGTTGCACGTCAACGGCATGCCGGCGTAGCGCGCCGCCTGGCGTTCCCGGGCCGCCAGCACGCGGTCGCGCATCGCGGTCGAGGTGACCGGCGAGGCGTCGGCCTTGAGGTCCTTGTACGGCACCGCCGGCACCTCCACCTGGAGGTCGATGCGGTCGAGCAGGGGGCCGGACAGGCGGGAACGGTAGCGCCGCACCTCGGGCTCGCTGCAGGTGCAGACGTGGCGCTCGTCGCCCAGGTAGCCGCAGGGACAGGGATTCATGGCCGCCACCAGCATGACGTCGGCCGGGTAGGACAGCGACATGGCCGCCCGGGCGATGGTCACCTTGCCGTCCTCCAGGGGCTGGCGCAGCACCTCCAGCACCGATTTCTTGAATTCCGGCAGCTCGTCCAGAAACAGCACGCCCCGGTGGGCCAGGGAGACTTCGCCGGGGCGGGGATAGGAGCCGCCGCCGATCAGGCCGGCGTCGGAAATGGTGTGGTGCGGCGACCGGAAGGGGCGCGCGGTCAGCAGGCCGCCGCCGTCCAGCCGGCCGGCCACGGAATAGATGGTCGTCACCTCCAGGGCCTCGTCGAAACCGAGCGGCGGCAGCACCGTGGGGATGCGTTTGGCCAGCATGGTCTTGCCCGAGCCGGGCGGACCGATGAACAGCAGGTTGTGGCCGCCGGCCGCGGCGATTTCCACGGCCCGCTTGGCGTGCTCCTGCCCTTTGACCTCGGCGTAGTCGGCGGCGAAGGCCGCATCGTCGCCGCAGGGGGCGAAGGGGGCCGGCGTCACCGGCGCGAGCCGCTCCGTGCCGGAAAAAAAGGCCACGGCCTGGCGCAGATGGTCCAGGGCGTAGACGTGAAGGCCCTCCACCACGGCGGCTTCGGCCGCGTTGGCAGTCGGCACGAAGAGCCCCTTGGCCCCCTCGCGCCGGGCCAGGGCGGCCAGGGGCAGCACTCCCGGCACGGCCTTGAGCTCGCCGGTCAGGGACAGTTCGCCGGCCATGACGTAGCCGGCGGTCGCCGCGGCCGGCACGGCGCTGGTGGCGGCCAGTAGGGCCACGGCCAGCGGCAGGTCGTAGGCCGAGCCCTCCTTGCGCAGGTCGGCCGGAGCCAGGTTGACGGTGATCCGGGCCGGCGGCAGTTTGAGGCCACAGTTGCGCAGCGCCGCGAACACCCGCTCCTTGCTTTCGCGCACCGCCCCTTCGGCCAGGCCGACCATGGTGAAGGAGGGCAGGCCCTGCCGGGTCAGGTCCACTTCCAGGGTGACCGGGTAGGCCTCGATGCCGAGCAGGGCGGCGGTTGTGACGGCGGATAGACTCATAACGTGCAAAAATCGATACCGCGCCAGCCATGAGGGCGCAAGAATTTTAGGAAGATAGAGCCTTTCCATTTCAGGGGGGCGATGGTAGGAAAGAGACAAACTGGCCTTACCGCAACCTCCTGGCATTGCTCCGAGATGAAGACGACATGACTTCCGGCCACCTCCCCCGGGCGCGCTCCGTCGGCGGCGCCATCCTCGTGACGCTTGCCTGCGTCAATACGCTGCTCCTGTCCCTGTTCGGGGCCCTGGACGTCCATGACACCCGGGTGCGGCTCGACAAGTCCCTCAACAAGGAGCTGACGGCCCTGGCCGATCAGCTGGCCGTCAACCTGGACGGGCCCCTGTGGTACATGGAGTGGGAGAATCTGACCCGCATCGTGGACGCGGCCATGCAGAACGACCAGGTGGCCGCCGTGGTGGTGACGGATCGGGGCACCGGCCGGATCAGCCTGGGCCGGGCCCGGGACAAGGCCTGGCGCGTCGTGCCCTCTACCGGACTGCACCTTGCGGACGACACGATCGAGGCGACTCGGGACATTCGCTTCGGCGGAAAGACCATCGGGTCCGTGGAGGTCGTGCTCAGCAAGCGGTTCGCGGCCAAGGAGCTTTACACCGCCCTCGGCCGGGTCGTGGCACGCATCATTCTGCTGAATGCGACCCTGGTGGCCGCCGTGGCCCTGGTGCTGCGGCGCTGGGTGTTGCGCCCCTTGGCCGGGCTGGAGGAGGCGGCGGCCAAGATCAGCGCCGGCGCCGACGCGGCCGTTTCGGGCTACGGCGACCTGCCCGGCGAATTGGGCAGCCTGGGGCGGGCCATGGAGACCATGGTCGAACGCTTGCGTTCGGCCCAGCGCCAGTACCAGCGCCTGTTCGAGAACGCCACCGAGGGCGTCTTCCAGACCAGCCTGGAGGGCCGCATCCTGGCGGCCAACAAGTCCCTGGCCCGCATCCTCGGATTCCCGTCCGCCAAGGACCTGATGCAGGGCGTGGAGGACACGGGCGGCCAGGTTTTCCACAACCCCGGCGACCGGCGGCGCATGGTGGAGCGGCTGCTGGCCGAGGGCGCCGTGGCCGGCTTCCAGACCCGCTTCACCCGCCAGGATCGGCAGCTCGTCTGGGTGCTGATCAACGCCCGGCTGGTGCGCGACGAGCACGGCGAACCGCGCTACGCCGAGGGCACCATCACCGATGTGACGGCCCGGGTGCGGGCCGAGCGCCGCTTGGAGAGCCTCAACCACAACCTGCGCGAGGCCGTGCGGGAGCGCACCGAACGGCTGGCCGTCAAGGCCGCCCAGCTTGAGGCGGCCAACGAGCGGCTCAAGGAGCTGGACCGGCTGAAGACCGGCCTTTTGTCCACGGTCTCCCACGATTTGCGCACGCCCTTGACCTCCATCATGGGCTTCGCCAAGCTGATTTCTCGGGATTTCAGCAAATATTTCCTTCCGTTGGCCGACGGCGACGACCGGCTCGGCCGTCAGGCCGAACGGCTGGCCGGCAATCTCGCCATCATCGAGAGCGAAGGGGAGCGTCTGACCCGGCTGGTCAACGACTTCCTGGATCTGTCCAAGATCGAATCCGGCCGGGCCGAATGGCACGACGCCCCGGTGGACGCGGCCGCGGTCATCCGGCAGGCCGTGGCTGCGGTGCGCGGCGATTTCGAGGCCAAGCCCGATGTGGCGCTCTCCATGGACGTGCCGGCCGAGCTGCCGCCCCTGCGCATGGATCGGGACCGGTTAAGCCAGGTGCTGATCAACCTGCTCGGCAATGCGGCCAAGTTCACGGACGAGGGGTCGGTGCGGTTGTGGGCCGGAACCCGGGGCACGATGCTCCGGGTGGAGGTCGTCGATACCGGCCAGGGCGTGCCCCGCGATGCGCTGGAGAAGATCTTCGACAAGTTCCATCAGGCCGAGGCCGGCGATACCGTGGACGAGGGCCGGCGGCGCAAGGGCACCGGCCTGGGACTGGCCATCTGCCGCCAGATCGTCGAGCACTACCACGGCCGCATCTGGGCCGAGTCCGAACGCGGCCAGGGCAGCACCTTCATCCTGGAGCTTCCCATAGCCCCCCACGTGCCGACGGCGTAGGAGGCCTCCCCGGCGGTCAGGGCGCTGCCCTGGACCCGCTGGGGGGAATCATTCCCCCCAGGCCCCCTGCCCTGTTTTGCCCCCCTTCGCGGCCGCCCAGACGGCAAGCGTCTTCGGTTGCCGTCTGGGCGGCCGCGCATCGAGGGGTCCGGGGGCATCATGCCCCCGGCCGCCGGAGGCATCTTCATTCTTCTACCGCACGATGCGGCCGATGCGGCGGAAGCGGATGTCCAGGGGCCCGTCCCAGGACCAATAGATGACGAGCGCCTTGCCGCGGATCTTTTCCCGGTCCACGAAGCCCCAGAAGCGGGAGTCGTAGGATTCGTCCCGGTTGTCACCCATGACGAAGTATTTGCCTGCCGGCACGGTGATGGGGGCGAAGTTGTCGCGGCGGAGCTGGATTTCCGGACTGGTGTGCTTGACGTAGGGTTCGTCGAGCTTGACGCCGTTGCGGTAGACCATCTTATCCCGCATTTCCAGCACGTCGCCGGGCACGCCGATGATGCGCTTGATGAAGTCCTTGGTGGTGTCCTCGGGGAATTCGAAGACGATGACGTCGCCGTCCTTGGGATCGGCCACCGGCAGGACGACCTTGTCGGTGAAGGGGATATGGGTGCCGTAGAGGAACTTATTGACGAGAAGGTGGTCGCCGATAAGCAGGGTGTCGAGCATGGAGCCCGAGGGGATCTTGAAGGCCTGGACCACGAAGGTGCGGATGAAAAGGGCCAGGACCAAGGCAACGGCCAGGGCCTCCAAGTATTCCAGGAGCACTTTTTGCCATCTCGGATTCATCGGCGCGATTCCTTGTTGATGTTGGGGAAAGACAATAGGCGGATCAGTCGTCGCCGGCCTTGAGCGCGGCCAGGAACGCCTCCTGCGGCAGTTCCACGTTGCCCATGCGCTTCATCCGCTTCTTGCCCTCCTTCTGTTTCTCCAGAAGTTTGCGTTTGCGGGTGATGTCGCCGCCATAGCATTTGGCCGTGACGTTTTTGCGCAGTGGCGGGTTGCGTTCCCGGGCGATAATTTTGGTGCCTATGGCCGCCTGGATGATGACCTCGAAGAGCTGGCGCGGGATGACGCGCTTGAGCCTTAAGGCCAGGGCCCGGCCGTAGGTGTAGGCGTTGTCCTGGTGCACAATGACGGCCAGGGCGTCCACCGGATCACCGTTGATCATGATATCGAGCTTGACCAGGTCCGAGGCCCGGTAGTCGATGATTTCGTAGTCCAGGGAGGCATAGCCCCTGGTGGCGGATTTGAGGCGGTCGAAGAAGTCGTAGACGATTTCCGCGAAGGGCAGTTCGTAGGTGATGATGACCCGGTTGGCGGTCAGGTAGCGGATGTCCTTCTGGATGCCGCGCTTTTCCTCGCACAGCTTGAACACGCCGCCCACGTATTCGTTGGGGGAGTGGATCTCCAGCCGGGCGTAGGGCTCGAAGAGGGCCGCCACGTCCTGGGCCTTGGGCAGCTTGCTCGGATTGTCGATGGCAAGGGTTTCGCCGCTCGTGGTCTGCACCTTGTAGATGACGGAGGGGGCGGTGGCGATGAGGTTGGCCCCGAACTCCCGCTCCAGGCGCTCCTGGATGATCTCCATGTGGAGCAGGCCGAGAAAGCCGCAGCGGAAGCCGAAGCCCAAGGCCTGGGAGGTCTCGGGTTCGTAGGTGAAGGCGGCGTCGTTTAAACGCAGCTTTTCCAGGGCGGTCTTCAAAATTTCGTATTCGGCCGCCTCCACGGGGTAGAGGCCGCAGAAGACCATGGGTTTGACTTCCTGGAAGCCGGGCAGGGGCGTGGCGGCCGGCCTGGCGGCCAGGGTCACGGTATCGCCCACCCGGGCGTCGGTCAGGATCTTGATGCTGGCGCAGAGGAACCCGACCTCCCCGGGCCCGAAACTCGGGAAATCCACCGGTCCCGGCGAGAAGGCGCCCAGCCGGGTCACTTCGAACTCGGCCTCGGTGAACATCATGCGGATGGTGTCACCGAGGGCGATGGTGCCTTCCATCACCCGGAACATCACCACCACGCCCTGGTAGGAGTCGTACCAGGAATCCACGACCAGGGCCCGTAGGGGGGACTTGGCGTCGCCGCCCGGGTGCGGAATCCGGGCGATGATCTGATCGAGCACCGCCGGCACGTTGGCCCCGGTCTTGGCCGAGACGGCCACGGCGTCGGCGCAGGACAGGCCGATGGCCTCCTCGATTTCGGTTTTGACCTCGTCGGGATGGGCGCTCGGCAGGTCGATCTTGTTTAACACCGGGATGATTTCCAGATCGTGGTCCAAGGCCAGATAGACGTTGGCCAGGGTCTGGGCCTCCACGCCCTGGGTGGCATCCACCACCAGCAGGGCGCCTTCGCAGGCGGACAGGCTGCGGGACACCTCGTAGGAGAAGTCCACGTGGCCGGGGGTGTCGATGAGGTTTAAGACATACTGCCGGCCGTCCGGGGCGGTGTAGGGAATCCGGACGGTTTGGGCCTTGATGGTGATGCCGCGTTCCCGCTCCAGCTCCATGCGATCGAGATACTGCTCGCGCATCTCCCGGGCGGGAATGAGCCCGGTCAGTTCCAGGATGCGGTCGGCCAGGGTCGATTTGCCATGGTCGATATGCGCAATGATGCTGAAATTTCTAATATGGGATGTATCCATGCGGGGGAAGCCTTTGGCGGAACGCCGGTCATGGTGCCTGGACTCATAATGGAAGGCGGCAGCGAGGTCAATGGAACAGGGGTTCGGCCTCCGTGGCGGAGCGGATTGCGGGAAAAGACGGGCCCTCACCGTGTTCGCTTTTTCACTTGGTCTCGCCGTGCCCCTGGTGTATAGGGGCCACGATTCCGGGGCGGCCGGCGGTGCCGTTTCCCGGGGGCGTTGGCAACAACGGTCGGCACGATGCCCCGGAAGCTGCGAGGAGGGTTGCATGTCCACGCTGGTTGCGCCGCATGGCGGCAAGGGGCTGGTCATCCGCCTGCTGGAGGGTGCCGCCCGGGAGGATGCCCGGCGGCAGGCCGCACGGTGTAAAAAAATCGAGATTTCCGCCCAGGAGAAGGGCGATCTGCTCATGATCGGCAGCGGCGCCTTTTCGCCGTTGGCCGGGTTCATGACCCGGGCCGACTGGGAAGGCGTGGTCGAGCGGATGCTGTTGGCCGACGGCACCTTCTGGCCGGTGCCGGTCGTGCTGTCGGTCGGCCGGGAGGATGCGGCCGCCATCGCGCCCGGCGACACCATCCGCCTGGAGCACGGGGGCGACTGCTACGCCACCATGCAGGTCACCGAGAAATTTGAACTTTCTGCGGACGACCGTCGGCGCGAGGCCGCGATGGTCTACCAGGGGGCCGGGCCGGACTCCGCCGACGACCGGTTCTGGCGCATCGCCCCGACGGAGCACCCCGGCGTCCGGATGCTGCTGGCCCGCAAGCCCGTCTGCCTGGCCGGGCCGGTCACGGTGCTGTCCGAGGGCGACTATCCGGACAAATTCCCCGGCGTCTACCTGCGGCCGGCGGAAACCCGGGCCATTTTCGCGGCCCGGGGCTGGTCCGACGTGGCCGCCTTGCAACTGCGCAACCCCATGCACCGCTCCCACGAGTATCTGTGCAAGATCGCCATGGAAGTCTGCGACGGCGTCTTTATCCATTCCCTGCTCGGCAACCTCAAGTCCGGCGACATTCCGGCCGAGGTCCGCGTCCGCTGCATCGACGCCGTGGTCAGGAAGTATTTCGTGGCGCGCAACGTGGTCCAGGGCGGCTATCCCCTGGACATGCGCTACGCCGGCCCCCGCGAGGCCCTGCTGCACGCCACCTTCCGCCAGAACTACGGGGTCAGCCGGATGATCATCGGCCGCGACCATGCCGGGGTCGGGGATTTTTACGGCATGTTCGAGGCCCAGGAGGCCTTCGACCACATGCCTTACGCCGACGGCGTCTGCCCTCGGCCCGGCCAGGCCCTGCTCTGCCGGCCGCTCAAGATCGACTGGACCTTCTACTGCACCAAATGCGACGGCATGGCCTCGCTACGCACCTGCCCCCACGGTCCGGAAGACCGGGTCATCCTGTCCGGCACCCGGCTGCGCAAGATCCTGTCCGAGGGCGGCGAGGTGCCGGAGCACTTCGGCCGTAAGGAAGCCCTGGACATCCTGCGCGCCTACTACGCCGGGCTTGACGAGAAGGTCGCGATCACCATGCACGCCGCCGCCTCCGGCCAGGGCCTTGCCTAGACCGCGCTTCGGCGTCGTGGGAGGTCGGCCGGCGGACGGTCTTGACCCGCTGGCCTCCTTGGCGCATGGAGCACGGAGTATGCTGCAAAGGACCTACAAGATCGGCGAGGTGGCCAGTCTGACCGGGCTCAAGGCCTTTGTCCTGCGCTATTGGGAGTCGGAGTTTCCCCAGTTGGCCCCGGTGCGCACCCAAAAGGGCCAGCGCCTCTATACCGATGCCCATCTCGACCTGATCCTGCGCATCAAGTCCCTGCTCTACGAGGAAAAGCTCACCATCGACGGCGCCCGCCGCCGCCTGGCCGGCACCGATCACGACACCGCCGTGCTGCGCCAGGTCTATGACGAACTGACGGCCATCCGTCACCTGCTGGACGACTAGCCCGTTTCCCCAACGGCGCCTTCCGGGCGCCACTCCCGCGCCTGCCCTCATCCGGGGCCGGGGCCTCAAGCCTTTCCGCTTGTCACGTGCCGTGCGTCCCTACGGCGTGCGAGGCGACGCCTCGGCCGAAAGGTTTTGACGAGGAGGCGAAATGGCGTATTATTGATAAGGAAATATAAAAAATACTTTTATCCCAAGTCGTTACGGGGACGCCGCATGAATATCAAGCAACGCACGCTGCTGGTTGTCATCCTGGGTCCGATCCTCACGGCGGTTGTACTGTATTATATCACCCTGCACTTTCTGGCCGTTTCCTACGACGCCTCCGTGCTCGCCGAGGCGCGCAGCATCGTGTCCATGGCCGCGTCCGCCCGAGGCGAAATGGCCAAGAAGCTGGACATGGGGCTGCTGCGTCCGTTTGACCAGATCCCCAAGTTCAAGCTGCTGGAGGCCGTGCCGGTCATCACCGCCATCAACATGGCCCGCGCCAACGCCGAGCGCGCCGGTTTTTCCTTCCGCGTCCCCAAGGAACGGCCGCGCAATCCGAACAACGCGCCGGATGCCGCAGAGCGCCTCGCCCTAGCCGAAATGCGCGCCCAAAAGCGCGATGCGCTGGTGGTGCGGGACGGCGGCCCCATCCGCTATTATCAGGCCATCCGGCTGACCAGGGACTGCCTGTACTGCCACGGCGACCCGGCCGGCCAGCCGGACCCGGTGGGCGGCGTCAAGGAGGGCTGGCAGGAAGGGGAGATGCACGGGGCCTTCGAGATCATCGCCCCGCTGGACCGGTCCAAGGAACGGATTGCGGCAGCCTCCCTGGCCACCGGATTGGCTACCCTCGGCATCCTGGCCTGTGTCATCGCCCTGGCCTGGTGGCGCCTGCACGTCGATTTGCTGGGGCCGCTCGGCCGGCTGGGGACCTTCGCCCGGGCCGTGGCCGGTGGGGACACCGACGCCCGGCCGAAGGGAGCCTTCATCAAGGAGCTGGCCGGACTTCGGGACGCCATCGCCGCCATGGTGGCGGCCCTCAAGGAGAAGGTCGGGCTGGCCGACACCAAGGCCCGGGAGGCCGACAGCCATGCCGCTGCGGCCGACGAGGCGGTGCGCCGGGCCGAGGCCGCCGGCGAGCAGGCCCGGCAGGCCAAGGCCGAGGGCATGCTGCACGCCGCGGATGCGCTCCAGGATATCGTCGGGGCGGTGTCCTCGGCCTCGGAGGAGCTGACCGCCCAGATCGGCCTGTCCAGCCAGGGGGCCAAGGAGGCGGCGGACCGCTTGCACGGCGCCTCCCATGCCATGGAGGAGATGAACGTCGCCGTGCTGGAGGTGTCCAAGAACGCCGGCGAGGCCGCCCGGACCACGGAGACGGCCATGGGCAGGGCCCATGACGGGGCCAAGGTCGTGGAAGAGGCCGTAGCCGCCATCGGGAACGTCAAGCAGGAGGCCCTGGCGCTCAAGGCCGACATGGACGCCCTGGGTCAGCAGGCCGTGTCCATCGGCCATATTCTGTCCGTCATTTCCGATATTGCCGACCAGACCAATTTGCTGGCCTTAAACGCCGCCATCGAGGCGGCCCGGGCCGGGGAGGCCGGCCGGGGCTTCGCCGTGGTGGCCGACGAGGTCCGGCAGCTGGCCGAAAAGACCATGATCGCCACCAAGGAGGTGGACGAGGCCATCTCCGGCATCCAGGCCGGCGCTTCCAAGAACATCGGCAACGTCGACCGGGCCGCCGCCACCATCGAGGAGGCCACGGCCCTGGCCGCCAAGTCGGGCGACGCCCTGGCCGCCATCGTCGCGCTCATCCAGGCGGCCGCCGACCAGGTGCGGGCCATCGCCACCGCCTCGGAACAGCAGTCCGCCACCAGCGAGGAAATCAACCGGACCGTGGACGCCATCAACCACATTGCCGCTTCCACCGCCGATGCCATGCACCAGTCGGCCATCGCCATCGACGAGCTGGCCGGACAGATCGCCAATATCAAGGGGCTGATCGACGGGTTGCGCCGGGGCGAGGCGCGCCAGGCCTTGTCCTGAGCCGGCAGGGCGTGCGTCACCGAACGGCCGCCGACCGGTCACCGAAAACGAAAAAGGGGCTTTTTCGGTGTGGACGGGGTGGTGTTTTTACATTATTGAGAGTTCACTCGCGGTCGGGGGACAGGATGGCGACCGCGTGGAGGGACGCGGAAAATTTTTTGCCGCAGGTTGCGAAACGCCGTCGGGGGCAGTTCGCAAGGCGGCACCACGCGCCACTTCGCCGTTTCGGCCCGAGGCTCCGGCGCCCAGCCCCCTGAAGGCCCCGAGCCGGCGCGCGCCGTAAATGGCGGAGGCAAGGCGTGCAAAACTGTTCAACACAATGCAAGAGGACCCTATGAGCGGAATCAAGGCTCGCCTGGACGCGATCTCGGCCATCATCAACTACAAGCCGTCGCATGCCCCTCTGAACTTCAGCGAGACGAAGCCGACCGAGGTCTTCGGTTGCAACGTCTTCAGCGACAAGGTCATGCGTGAGCGTCTGCCCAAGGATGTCTACAAGTCCCTGAAGAAAACCATTGAACTGGGCCAGAAGCTCGATCCGTCCATCGCCGACGCCGTGGCCAACGCCATGAAGGATTGGGCCATCGAACGCGGGGCCACCCACTTCACCCACGTGTTCTACCCCCTGACCGGGCTCACCGCCGAAAAGCACGACGCCTTCCTGGTGCCGGACGGCAAGGGCGGCGCCGTGGCCGAGTTCTCCGGCAAGATGCTCATCCAGGGCGAGCCGGATGCCTCGAGCTTCCCTTCGGGCGGCCTGCGGACCACCTTCGAAGCCCGCGGCTACACCGCCTGGGATGTGACCAGCCCGGCCTACATCCTGGAGAATCCCAACGGCACCTTCCTGTGCATCCCCACGGCCTTCGTGTCCTGGACCGGTGAGGCCCTGGACAAGAAAACCCCGCTGTTGCGCTCCTCCCAGGCCTTAAACAAGCAGGCCAAGCGCATCCTCAAGCTGTTCGGCACCGACACCAAGCTGCCCGTGGTGTCCTTCGCCGGCCCCGAGCAGGAATACTTCCTGATCGACCGCAACTTCGTGTTCGCCCGTCCTGACCTGCTGATTTCCGGCCGTACCCTTTTCGGTGCCAAGTCGGCCAAGGGCCAGGAATTCGAGGACCAGTACTTCGGCGTCATTCCCCGCCGCGTCCTGGCCTTCATGATGGAAGTGGAGCGCGAGCTCTACAAGCTCGGCGTGCCGGTCAAGACCCGGCACAACGAAGTGGCCCCCAGCCAGTTCGAGATCGCCCCGATCTTCGAGGCCGGCAACCTGGCCACCGACCACAACCAGATGGTCATGACGGTGCTGCGCGCCGTGGCCAAGCGCTACGGCCTGGTCTGCCTGCTCCACGAGAAGCCGTTCGCCGGCATCAACGGTTCGGGCAAGCACCTCAACTACTCCATCGGCAACGCCGAACTGGGCAGCCTGTTCGATCCGGGCGACACGCCCCATGAGAACGCCCAGTTCCTGGTCTTCTGCGCCGCCGCCATCCGGGCCGTGCACAAGTTCGCCCCGCTGCTGCGCGCCGCCGTGGCCAGCGCCTCCAACGATCACCGTCTGGGCGCCAACGAGGCCCCGCCGGCCATCATGTCCATGTATCTGGGCGAGCAGCTCTCCGACGTGTTCGAGCAGATCAAGAAGGGCAAGATCAAGGGCTCCAAGCAGAAGGGCATCATGAACATCGGCGTCGACACCCTGCCGCCGCTGCCCATGGATCCGGGCGACCGCAACCGGACCAGCCCGTTCGCCTTCACCGGCAACCGCTTCGAATTCCGCGCCGTGGGCTCGTCCCAGTCCATTGCCGGCGCCCAGGTCTCCCTCAACACCATGATGGCCGACTCCCTGGACTACGTCGCCACCAAGCTCGAAGCCGCCACCGGTGGCAATACCACGAAGCTTAACGCGGCCGTCCAGTCCGTGATCCAGGAAATCATGAAGGAGCACGACGCCGTGGTCTTCAACGGCGACGGCTACTCCGAAGCCTGGCACAAGGAAGCCGAAAAGCGCGGTCTGCCCAACCTGAAGACCACGCCCGACGCCATGCCGGTGCTGACCTGCCCGGATGTGGTCAAGCTGTTCACCACCTACGGCGTGTTCAGCGAGGCCGAGCTCAAGGCCCGCGAGGAAATCTACCTCGAGCAGTACTGCAAGACCATCCAGACCGAAGCCAACCTGGTGGTGCGCATGGCCAAGACCATCATCTTCCCGGCCGCCATGCGGTACCAGGGCGAGCTGGCCGCTACCTGCGCCGACCTCAAGGCCATCGGCCACGACTTCAAGATGGTCGCCCTGGAAGACGTCACCGCCAAGCTGCGCGACCTGCAGGCCAAGGTGGCCGACCTGGAAAAGCTCATGGAGCACAGCGACGGTTCCTCCCTGGACGAGGCCAAGTATATGTGCAGCACCCTCCTGCCGGCCATGGCCGACGTTCGTGCCCTGGCCGACGCCCTGGAAGCCGTGGTGGCCGACGATCTGTGGTCCCTGCCGAGCTACCAGGAAATGCTGTTCATCCGCTAACGGCTTTCCGCTATTCGCAAATGACAAGGCCGCTCCGAATGGGGCGGCCTTTTGTGTTGCAGGAGAGGTCGGAGGGATGCCTCCGGCGGCCGGGGGAATGATTCCCCCGGACCCCTCGATGCGGGACCGTTTCCTTTGGACGGGCACACGTGTTCGAGCGCTCCGCTCACCGAAAACGCGCCTGGCTCCGTGCGCAAAGCAGAAAGGGTTTCCAAAGGGCAACGCCCTTTGGCCGCCGGAGGCATCCCTTCTCCGCCACGTCCCATGGCTACGGCCGCAAGCCGTCCTTGTAGGCCTGGTAGAGCGCCGCCGCGCCCGGGACGCCGAAGGGCGAGCAGTATTCCGGCAGGCTGAAGGCCATGATGCCGGCGTGCGACGTCCGGCCGGCCAGGGCGAGCTGGCGGATGAGGCGGTTGAGGGAGGCGGGTTCGGCCCGGAAGGGCTTCTTGTTGATGGGCTCGCCATCCAGCTGGGTGAAGGTCTCCACGATGGGCGTGAAGGTCCGGCCGTCCTGGCGGGCCGCATCGGCCACCGCCGCGAGGAAGACGTCGGCGTCGTCCAGGCCCAGCTTGCCGACGCCGATGCCATCCTGGAAGAGCACCTGATCGATGCCGCTTTGGGCCAGCAGCCGCTGCCAGGTGCGGCCCAGCAGTTCCGGATCGGCAAAGGCGTTGGAGAAGCCCGAGATGGCCACCGACGCCTGGGGGGCGATGTCCCGCAGGCCCTGGCGCAGTTCGGTCAGATAGGTTTCCAGGACCGCCAGGTGTTCCGGGGGAAGCCAGGTCCGGTCGTCGATTTCCTGGGGAATGTAGAAGCCGGCAAAGGCCGGGGAGCCGCCGAACAGGTCGTTGAGCTCGCGGGCGGCGGCCAGGTTGGCGCGCAGCAGGCGATTGAAGTAGACGCGCACCAGCTTGGGATTGCGGGCGATTTTGCGCCAATAGGCGCTGTCGTGGACGAGGCCGATGCGGACGTGGAAGCCCTGGTCGCTGGCCGCTTCCATGACGCGCGGCAGCACGTCGTGGCCGGCGGTCTTGAAGTGGCGGCTCGGGTAGAACGGCGTCTGGTCGTGGACGCTCCACTGGACGATCAGTTCCTCGACGCCGATGCTTCGCAGGGAGCGGAACAGGGCCTGCCATTGGTCGGTCGTCCAGCGTTCATGCTGGCCGAGCAGTTGGACAAAGGTGCCGGTGAAACGCGGGGAGACGCCGGCGGCGGTGCGGAGCGGGCAGACCGGGATCAGGCAGGCGAGAAGCAGGATGACACGGCCGAGCTGAGTGCCCATGATTCCTCCTGATCAGAATGTTATGATGGTCGTCAAAAACAGGGCGCTGATTCTATCTTCCCGGTCTCTGATCTTCGTTTGTTGAAGAGCGTGCCGTACTTGTATTGCAGCAAAAATTCGATGGAAGAACGCTCTACCTCATAATCGAAACGATTGAAAATGTACTTGAGCGATAGGCCGCCGCCTCCTTCGATGTAGGAAGATTCGTCACGGTCGGGAGTCCAAAGCCTGAAGTCCGCCACGAGATGCGGCGTGATGAGCAAACGGTCGCGGACGTTGTAGGTGAGGCCTTGGCGAACCTCGCCGTAGAACATGCTCCGCTTGTTGTTTTCCGTATAATAGTCATATTCGCCGTAGAAAAAGGTGTAGTTCCACCATTTTTCGCCCGGCTTGACCGCGTACCCGTCCGTCCAGGATTCCATGACCCGGAGCAGCCAGTTTTCCTCGGCGTCCTTGCCGATCTTGAACAGGCGTTCGAACCCGACATTGAGGTTCAAGGGCCGGAACGGCTTGTAGCGGACCCCGACCGCGCCTTGCCAGGCGTCACGCTCGAATTCCAGGGTATCCTTTTTCAGGTTGCCGGTCACCCGGCCGATGGCCTGGAAGATGCGGTCGTCGCGAAAGCCGATGTAGGGCGGCAGCCAGGCCACTTCCAGACCGCCGCCCGACCGGATGGTGTCGACGGACTCCCCGCCGCCGGAGCCGGGAATGGTGCCGGCGTCGCCGGACAGGTAGGACAGATAGGCCGTGGCGGTCAGGTGCGTCTCCATCTTGGTGATTTCCTTCCGCATCCGGTAGACGTCCCGCTCGCGTTTCTCCCGATCGGCCGGGCTGTCCACCGGGCGCAGGGGGGCATTGTCGATGGCCTGCTTGAAGCTGGCCACCGATGTGGCGTTGTCGCAGGCGTGCATGGCGGCGTAGCCCAGATCCTCCCATAGGGACAGGTAATCCGGGTCGCGGGCCAGCACCGTTTCAAAGGCCGTGACGGCCTCGTCGTAGTGCTTGGTCTCGGCCAGGGCATAGCCCAGGGCGCTCAGGTTCTGATCGGAATCCTCGAGCTGCACGGCCTGGCGGTAGGCCTTGACGGCGGCCTCGGGATGGCCCGAGGCCCTCTCGACGTTGCCGAGCCGGAAGGAGGTGTCGGCCTCGACCTTGTGCTCCAGGGAATCCTGCAAATAGCCCCGGGCCGTGTCGTAGGCCTTGTCGGCCTCGGCCAGACTGGCCAGCTCGGACAGGCGCAGGCGCTTGAGGTCCTCGGGCAGGGCGGCCGCGTCGACGGCCAGAAGCGTACGCTTGGCCTCCTGGGGCTGGCCGTCCAGCCGCTCCACCCGGCCGAGGCGGACCGCCGTTTCCGGATCGGTTCGGATGGCCTGGGCGGCCCGGTAGGCCGTGACCGCGTCCGCGTAGCGATGCTCGCCGGCATAGAGGAAGCCGACGGCCAGGAAATAGTCGCGGCGTTCGGCGTCCGGAAGCGCGCCCACGCCTGGGGCGGCTGCGGCCAGTTCGGCCAGGGCCAGTCCGGGCTTGCCGCGCTTTTCGTCGCTGCGGCCCAGGGCGATGCGGGTGCGCACGTCGTCATGCAGGCGCAGCGAGGCGGCAAAGGCCGTGGTGGCCACGTCGTAACGGCCGTTCTTGTAGGCCACTTGCCCCAGAGCGAAGGGCAGCCGCCAATCCCGGGGATTGCGCGTCCAGGCTTGCCGGAAGGCGCTTTCGGCGCCGTTGAGGTCGTCCTTTTTGGCCAGCAGGTGGCCGAGACCGGCATAGGCGTCGGCGACGGCGCTGCGGGAGGCGCCCGGCGTGGCCGCGGCCCGGCGCAAGGCCGCTTCGGCCTCGTCCGGTCGCCCCACGGCGGCGTAGGCTTGGCCGAGGCTGAGGAGAATGCCGGTCCGGGCGGCGCTGCCCTGGGTGAGGGGCAGCGCCCGGTTGAGCGCCCCGATGGCCTTGCCCGGCTGGCCGGACAGCAGGGCCGCCGTGCCCAGGCCGAGGAACAATTCGGCCCGTTTGTCCGTCGGCAGGGCGTCGGCCAGGGGCAGCGCTTCCTGATAGGCGGCCAGGGCCTTGGCGTAGTCGCGCCGGCCGGCCCGGATGGTGGCCAGGGCCAGCAGGGTCTCGGCCTTGGCGGTCGGATCGCTGACCGTGGCCAGGTAGGCCTGAAGGCTGGCCACGGCCTGGTCGGTGTCCCGGGCGGCGGCATAGCTCTGGCCGGCCTTGAACCACAGGGCCGGGTGGCCGGCCTTGGCCAGGGCCGCGTACTGGGCCGCGGCTGCGGCATGGCGCCCCAGCCGGGACAGGATGTTGGCCAGCTGTTCCCGGGCGGCGGTCGTTTCCTCGGACGTTTGGGCCGTGCGGACGAGTTCTTCGTAGACGGGGAGGGCCTGTTCGGGCCGGGAGGCCTTGACCAGGGCTTCGGCCAGGGACTGTTTGGCTTCGCGGCCGGCGCCGGCCGCCAGGGCCTGCTCAAAGGCCGTGATCGCCGCCGGATAATCCTTGAGCTCCAGGCAGACCTCGCCCAGGCTCTGGGAGAGCCGGGCCTTCTCGCCGCCGGCGGCCAGGGCCGCTTCGAGGCTGCGGCGCGCGGCCGCGGCGTTGCCCTGTTCGCTTTGCAACAACCCCTTCATGGTCAGGATGCGGGCCCGGCGGTCCGCGGCGGGCGCGTTGGCCAGGGCCTTGTCCAGGGCCTGGAGGGCTTCGTCGGGATTGTCGCTTTTGGCAAGCAACGTGGCCAATTCCATGAATGTTTCGGGGGAGGCGTCCAGGGCGCTCGCCTCGCTGAGGGCGGCGGCCGCCTCCTTGGTCGGCCGGACCGCTCCAAGGCCCGGGACAGGCGCAGCAGGGCCAACGGTTCCCGGCGCAGGGCCACGGCCTTGGTCAGCACCTCGGCCGCGGCTTCGGCTTGGTTCGCCTCCAGCAGCAACAGCCCCAGGTGCATGGACAGCCGATAGCGGGCGTCCGTGTCGAGCGTTTCGGTGAGGGCCCGGCGCAGCACGTCGGCCGCGCCGGCATAGTCCTTGGCGGACGCCAAGGCGGTCGCCAAAAATTCCCGGTTGGCCAGGCTGGGCTCCCGATCCACCAACTGGCGGCCCAGCCGGACCGCTTCCGCGTAATCCTTGGCCCGGTTGGCCAGGACGGCCTGTTGGCGCAGCAGATCGGAGGCGTTGGGCGCGATGCCCAGGGCCTCGGTCAGGGCCTTGCGGGCCGCCGGCAGATCGCCGGCGGCGGCGGTGGTCACGGCCAGGGCGCGCAGGGCGGCCAGGCGGTCCTTGTCGGTGGCGGCCGCGGCCAACGCCGTGGCATAGGCCTGCCGGGCCCCGTTCCGGTCGCCGCTGGCGTCGGCGAGCACGCCGCGGGTGAACTGGAGTTCGTAGTCCCCGCCGTCCTGGGGCAGGGTGGCGAGGAGCGTGCGGGCCTCCTGGAAGCGGTGCAGGCGGGAGAGCGCCTCCACCGTGGAGAGCAGGGCGAAGCGGTGGGCCTTGGGGTCCTTGGCCGAAAGCTCCAGGGCGCGTTGCAGATGGGGCAGGGCGGCCTGGTTCTCCCCGAGTCGCAGCTGGCACAGGCCCAGGGTGAGGAGCGCGGCCGGATCGTCGGGCGCGGCGGCCAGGATGGTTTGGGCCTCTTTTTCGGCCTCGGCGTACCGCCCCATCGTATAGAGCAGATTCATGAAGTCGGCGCGGGCCTTCCGGTCCTTGGGCGCGATGGCAAGGTAGCGCTCGAATTCCTTTGCGGCCTCGCCGGTCTTGCCCTCGCGGATGTGTCGGTAGGCCATGTCCAGATGCGGATAGGAGCGGAAACGGTCGAGTTGTCGGGCAAACCAGCCCGGCGCCGGGACGTCCGGAGCGGCGGGTTGCTTGTCGGCGGCTTCGACGGCGACGGCGGGTCCGAGGATGAGCAGGAGCGCCAGGGTCACGCCGGGAAGCAGCCGTTTCGGGATATGGCGGTCGGTCGGCATGGCGTCCCATCGGGTTGCGGTATCGGCAACATGGTGCCCCACGGGAAAAGCACATTTCGGGCCGTTTTTCAGTTTCTCAATAAAGTACCATAAATGCCGCGAGCGGCACCGTCCGATGCCCGACCCTGTCCGGTCGTTCGGCGCTCTTTTTCGGGGAGTGTGTAACATGGATAACCCGTTGTTTCACTTTTGGGCGAGGCCGGGGGCGTCGTCAGCTCCTGCAGGGTTTCCGGCGTGACGTAGCCCTGGGCGACGACGAGTTCGCGCAGTGGCGGGCAGGACGTTTTCTGCTCCTCCAGGGCCTGCTGGAGCTGGCTGGCCGTGACGTAGCCCTGGCGCACCAGAAAGTCGCCGAACCGTCCGCCGCCGGACCCGGCAAAACGGGCTTCCGCCTCGGCCAGCCGCGGCCGGGTCAGATCGTGCCGCCGGATCAGAATGTCGCCCAGGCGGGCGTAGCACTGCCGGCGGGTCTTGAGGAGTTCCGTCAGCTGGTCCTCGGTCAGGACGCCTTTTTCCCGCAGGGCTTCGGCGAGCGGCGCGTCGCTCGCGGCATCGGCCTGCTCCAGGCGGGCATAGCCGCGCCGGATGGCAAAGGACAGGTCGGCGGTGGTGGCCAGGTAGAGATCGATGGGGCGGCCGACCGCCGTCTCCAGCGCGTTGAGCAGTTGCCGGCTGGGCGGCCGGTTCACCGCCAGGGCCAGGGCGCCGGCCGGCGTGATTTCCAGGGGGAAGATCTGATGGGCGGTGGCCAGCTCCCGGGGCAGGGCGGCAATGGCGTCGAGCGGCACCAGATAGGGGTCGATCGCCCGGGTTTCCAGCCGGAATTGCAGGCCCAGGATCTGCGTCAACTTGTCCTGGCTGACCATGTCGAGGGCCAGCAGGGCCTCGCCCAGGGCCTCGCCGGTCTTTTTTTGCCGGTCCAGGGCGGCGTCGAGCTGGGCCACCGTCCCGATGCGCTTGTCGAGCAGGAGATCGCCCAGACGGCGGCGGTAGGCCAGGAGTTCGGCCTCGGAGGGGTAGACGTGGTCGGTCTTGTCCCAGGTGATGGCCGTGCCGGTCATGAGGTAGCGGGCATACAGCCGCAGGGCCCGCATGGTGGCCACGAAGTTGATGGTGTTGCCCCAGATCAGGCGGGGGATGGACAGTAGCCCCTGCCAGAAGCCGTAGATGCGCCTGACGTACAGGGCCCGCAACAGGGCGCGCCAGCCGAAGAAAAACAGGTTGGCGATGAGCAGGTACCAGGGCCAGGTGTCGGGCTCGACGATGGGTGGGTAGTGGTAGGATTCGGGAAAGAAAATCTGATAGAGCCAGATGGCCGTCACTATGGGCACGATGCAGTTGGCCAGCATGACGACCTGGTTGGTCAACAGGGACTTGCGGTCGCGGTAGAGCATGTAGCGCGTCCAGAAGTCGCCCTGCCAGCCCAGGCTGGCCCAGCCCTGGAGGGCAATGCCCATGATCCAGCGGGATTTTTGCCGGACGGCCGTCTTGAAGGTGCGCGGGAAGAATTCCCGGATGACGATGAATTCCGGTTTGGTCTTGAGATGCACCGTGCCGGTGATCGGACGTTTCACCGGGACGGTGCGTTCGAGCACCTGCCGCACGAAAATCTGCCGCAGGCCGAATTTCCGCATGCGCAGGCCGAAGTCGTAGTCTTCGGTCAGGGATTCGATGTTGAAGAGCTGGTTGTTGCTGTCGGCGGCGAGCACCGAAAGGGCCCGGCGGCTGTAGGCGCTGCCCACCCCGGCCGAGGGCACGGTCTTGCTCAGGATTTCCCGGACGAGCAGGTCGCGGGCGTGGTTTTCCGCGAACTCGTCGGCATAGTGGCCGGCCGTGAATTTCCACCAGGCCGGAATGATGGGGAAGACCGGCAACTGCACCATGTCGACCCGGGGAATGAGGTAGTTGCACAGCTTGAGATAGAGCGGGTGTACCAGGTCCTCGGAGTCGTTCATGGCAAAGACTTCGAAGCGGACGTCGTGTTCCTTTTCGTAGACGAGCACGCCCTCGTACACCCAGTTGAGACAGTCCGCCTTGTTGGTGGGACCGTCCTTCGGGCAGACGATGCGCTCGATGTTGCCATAGGTTTCCCGGGCCAGGTCCACCTCGCGCTGGGTCTGCGGATCGTTGGGGTAGGTGCCGACGAAAATGCGGTAGTTGCTGTAGTTGATGGTCCGGATGGTGTTGTCGAGCATGCGCCGGATGACGGCCGATTCGTTCCAGCAGGGGATCATGATGGCCACCGGCTGTTCCGGCGTGGCCAGGAGCTTTTCCTCGGTGAGGCGCGGGTATTTGCGGCGGATGACCAGGAACCGGTAGGATTGCCTGACCATGTAGACGATGTCGATAAACAGTTCGTCCAGACCGCCGATCACGAAGATGATGCCGAGGCCGATCAGCAGCACCTGTAGGGTGAGCAGGACGTAGGGCATGACGTTCGCGAAGAGGCTCATGGCGTGACCCCTGGCTGGGGATGGAATTGGGCGTCATCGGGCAACAGCGGCGTCAGCCCGGCGCTGAAACGCTCCAAGGCCGTCACGATGCGCGCGGCCGCCCGACCGTCGCCATAGGGATTGGCCCCCTGGCGCATGGCCTGCCGGGCCGCTTCGTCGGACAGGAGCCGGGAGGCCTCCTCGACGATGGTCCGGCGGTCGGTGCCGACCAGCCGGGACAGGCCTAGCCGGGACGCCTCCGGCCGCTCCGTGACCCGGCGCAGCACCAATACCGGCGTGTGGAAGGTGGGGGCCTCCTCCTGCACGCCGCCGGAATCGGTCAGGATCAGGGTGGCGTCCCGCATGAGCAGGACGAACGTCGGATACTCCAGCGGCTCGACCAGATGGATGTTGACGTGGCCGTCCAGGACGGCGTGGGCCGTTTCCTGGACCCGGGGATTGCGGTGGACCGGATAGATGAAATGGACGTCCGGGAAGCTGGCGGCCAGCTCGGCGATGGCGGCGCAGATGGAGGCCAGGGCCTCACCCCAGTTCTCCCGGCGGTGGGAGGTGACCAGCACGGCGCGGCCGCCGTCCGGGGCCAACTGCCGCAGCAGGGGGCAGCGCTCGGGGCCGAGGGAGGCGGTCAGGCCGAGCAGGGCGTCCACCACCGTGTTGCCGGTGACGACGATAGCGGCCGGGTCCTGGCCCTCCCGGAGCAGCTCCTGGCGGGCCAGGGGCGTCGGGGCGAAATGGAGCCGCGTCAGCACGCTGGTCAGCCGTCGGTTGGCCTCTTCGGGGAAGGGGTTGGCCATGTCGTGGCTGCGGAGCCCCGCTTCCACATGGCCGAAGGGAATGCCACGGTAAAAGGCGACCAGTGAGGCGGCGAAGACCGTGGTCGTGTCACCCTGGGCCAACAGCAGGTCCGGGTGCAGGTCGGCCAGCGCCGCGTCGAGGCCGGCCAGCGCCCGCTGGGTCAGGCCGGCCAGGGTCTGCCCCGGCGTCATGAGTCCCAGGTCGATGTCTGGCCGGATGCCGAACGGGGCCAGGGCTTGTTCCAGCATTTCCCGGTGTTGGCCGGTGGAGAGGACGCTGACGGAAAAACGGTCGGTGGCAGCCCGCAGCGCCTGGATGACAGGTGCCATCTTGATGGCTTCGGGCCGGGTGCCGACCGTGACGACAAGATGCGGCATCGGAGTACGCTCCCTTCTCCATGGGCGGCATGGAGGAGTTTATACTCCGCAAAGCTATGTCAAACTGCCCGAAAGGGTAAGCAATATTCTCCGTTTCCGGGACGCGGATGCGAAAAACACCGGTGGGAGGTTTTGTCCCCGTGCCGCCAGGCGGCGGCCTCCCCAAAAAAATTTAGCTGAACTCCCTTGATCAGGGCGGCGATCTCCCGGCGCAGGATGGCAGCGGCCGCCTGGGGAACCCGGCGGGCGATGTCCGCCTCGATTTCCGTGCGGAAGCTGGCCATGGCCTCCTGCAGATCGGCGGCGCGCAGGCGTTCGTCCAGACCGTCCAGGGCCTTTTGGGCCGTTTCCCGGGCGGCGGCCAACTCCTCCGCGGACGGCAGCAGGGCCTGTTTCACCCGTTCGGCCAGGGCGTCGGGATCGATGCGGTCGGTCTCCAGGGTGGTCAGGCGGTCGGATAGGGCGTCGCCCATGGCCTTGGCTTCGTCCCGGGCGGCCTGCTTGGCCGTTTGCAGGACCGCCGCCAGATCCACGGCCAGGCCCTCGCGCACGCCGGTGATGGCGGTCTGGACGTCGGGAATCTCCGGCAGCAGGGCGTGCCGCACCCGCTCGGTCAGGGCATCCGCGCCGAGGTGGTCGGCCTCCAAGGCCGTGAGCCGTTCGGCCAGGGCGTCGGTGGCGCTGTGGTCCGTTTCCAGGACCGTCAGCCGCTCGGCCAGCCCCGAACCTCCGCGCCGGCCGCCTCCAGGGCGTCCAGCCGGGCGCCGAGGGTGGCGCCCAGGTGCGCTATGGCCTCCTGGGCGGCGTTCTTGGCCGTCTCCAGCACCGCGCCCAGGTCCACGGACAGGCCCTCCCGCAGACCGGCCAGGGCGGTTTTCAGGTCCTTTTGAGTGTATGAAATTTTCGGTATCGGGCAGGCTCTGGCGCACGGCGTCGAAATCCGGAGCCAGGGCGGCCCGCAGGTCCTCGATCAGGCTCTCGCGGTCGGGCCGGCCCGCCGCGATGGCGGCCATGAGTTCGGTCCGCATCGCGTCCAGATCGGGGCCGGCCGGGGCCTCTTCGGCGGTCAGCTCGGTCCGCAGGGCGTCGAAACGGGCGGTCAGCGCCGCTTCCAGCCGGGCCGCCAGGGCCTCGGTATCCGGCAGGTCGATGTCCTGGATCTGGGCGGTCAGGGCGGTGGTGGCCGCTTCCAGGGCGTCCAGCCGGGCGTTCCAGGCGGCGAGCGCGTCCTCGGACGGGGTCTCCTCGGCCTCGGGGACCGGGCCCTTGGCCGTCAGGATCAGCTGGTCCAGGGCATCCAGATCGATGGCTTCGGCGGCGGCGTTGGGTGCGGCCGCGGCGGTCGGGGCCGGTTCCTCCAGCGGGGCCAGGCCGGGCAGCTCGGTCACGTCCATGGCCTCGTCCGGAGCGACCGCCCGAACCGGCGGTTCCGGCGCGGGCGCGGCCGCTTCCGCTTCCGGGGCGGCGGCAACCGGGGCCGGTTCCTTCTCCTCGGCGGCCGGGGCTTCCGGCGCGGGCGCCGTCTCGCCCAGGGCGGCCTCAAGGTCAAGGTCCGTCATCGCCGTTTCCGGTGCGGCGGCTGCGGCGGCCTCATCGGGCGCGGCTTCCGGCGCCGTTTCGTCCGGCGTCGTTTCGAGCGCGTTGAGATCGAGGCCGGTCAGGTCCACGATGTCCTCGTCCCCGGCGTCGGCTTCGGCGGCGGGCGGCGTCGTTTCGGTCTCGGGCAGCTCCAGGCCCTCCAGGTCGATGACGTCCTCGTCGCCGGCCCCGTCGGGCGCGGCGTCCTTGGGAGCCTCCGCGGGGGCCTCCGGTGCCACGTCGCCGAACAGGTCGTCGAGTTCCTGCTCGAAGCTCATGTCGGCGGAAACTTCCTTTTCCGCTTCGGTCGCGGCGCTGTCGGCCGATCCCTCTTCCACGAGGTCGGTCAGGTCGATGATGTCGTCTTTTTCGGGAAGAGGTTTGTCGTTGGGCATGTCGCACCTCGGCCGGTTAGGGCGTCTCTGGACGGTGAGGCGAGGCCGGGGGAAGGCTCCGGCCTCGCAAGATCGGAATTACGATGCCTTCTGCGGATGGCAGTCCGTGCACTTCGTGGGGCCCTTGCCCTGCTTCTTGTGACAACCGACGCAACTGCGCTCGCTTTGCATGTTGTGGAAGGTCCGATAGAAGGACTTGTCGCTGGTCTTGTCCTTGGGATCGGTGCTGTCGTGGCAGCCGGCCGCCGAGCATTTCTTGGGCGTATCGCCCTTGTGGTGGCAGACCTTGCACTCGACGGCGGCGTGCCCCTTGTGGGAAAACGCCACCGGCGCTTTGGTGGCGGTCATGCCCTGGGGGACCTGAATCGTCATGTCCGCCGGGGCATCCACAGCATGCAGCATGGGCAGCCCGACAAATCCCACCAGGGCCACGCATGCGAAAGCCATGAACACTGTTTTTCGCATCCCGCTTACCTCCCTCCGCAAAGAATAGAACACTTAATCTGTGTACGGCCAGCCCCGAGGGGCTGTCAAGGAGAGGGAGCCTGAAAAGACGGGAGATATCGGGCGCGATTGCGGTGTCATTTCAGGCCAGGACATACTTGCCGGCATAGCCGCGCGGGGTCAGCATCCGCCCGCCGGCCAGCCGGCTGGCGGATGCGCCGATCACCACCAGGGTGAGCATGTCGGCCCAGTCGGGATCGGCCTCGTCCAGCCGGGTCAACCGGACGGCCTGGCCCGGGCGGAAGGCGTTTTTCACCATGCCGACGGGCGTTTCCGGAGCACGATGATGTCGGGCGGCGGCCAGGGCCTCGGCCAGATGCCCCACGCGCCGGCGGGAGCGGGGATTGTAGAGGGCCAAGACGAAATCGGCGGCCAGGGCGGCCTCCAGGCGTCGGGCGATGGCCGGCCAGGGGGTGAGCAGGTCGGACAGGCTGACCACGGCGAAATCCTGGGTCAGCGGCGCGCCGAGCAGGGCGGCGGCGGCGCAGACGGCCGGAATGCCGGGCACCACCGAAAAGGTGATGGCGGCGGCATCCTCCCGGGCGTCGAGCATTTCCAACGCCAGGCCGGCCATGCCGTAGACCCCGGCGTCGCCGCTGGAAACCAGGACCACCCGCTTGCCGGCGGCGGCTGCCTCCAGGGCGGCCCGGCAGCGCTCCACCTCGCCGGTCATGCCCGTGGCCACGACCTCCTTGCCGGCGCGCACGGCCGCCGACACCAGTTCGAGATAGGGCGTGTAGCCGACCAGCACCTCGGCCGCGGCCAGCGCCTCGGCCGCCAGCGGGGCCAGCAGGTCGGCGTCGCCCGGCCCCAGGCCGACCACGGTCAGACGGCCAGGGCCGCCGTGACCAGCGCGGTTCGGGTTTTCGGGGCGATCAGTCGCCCGCCGGCCGTCGCCAGGATTGCCGCCGCTTCGCATACGCTGCCTACTCCCATGTGTTTGGCCACCACGGCCGAGGGGTGCGGCACGGGCACGGCCGCGAGCTCCTCGGCGGAAAAGAACCGCACCGGCACGCCCAGCCGTTGGCCGGCCTCCAGCAGCCCCGGTTCGTGGCGCTTGGCCTCGATGGAGGCGAGGACGCCCAGACTTGCGGGGCTGGCCCTGTGCTCCCGGCAGACCCGGGCGATCAGGTCGAGGATGGCCTCGGCCGGTGCGCCTCGGCGGCAGCCCACCCCGACCGCCAGGACCGGCGGCCGCAGGTAGAGCCGTTCCGGACCGGTCGGCCCCAGACGCCAATCGACGACCACCAGCGGCGCGCCGGTGCGCGCCGGTTCGGGCGCGCTCACCCACTCGAAAAAAGCGGCCTGGGCCGGGTCGGACGGCGAAAACAGGCCCAGCGGGTCGAATACGGCCACCCGGCCGCCGTCGGCCAGAACGGCGTTGATCCGCTTGGTCGCCGCGCCGTTGTCCACGAGGAGCCCCTGCTCCCGGGCCAGGACCTCCACGGCCGGCGCACCGGCCGCGTCGGTGGCCGTGGTCACGACCGGCGTGGCTCCGATGGCCGCGGCCACGTCCCGGGCCAGGGCATTGGCGCCGCCCAGATGGCCGGCGAGCAGGCTCACCACGAAATGCCCGGCGTCGTCCACGGCCAGGACGGCCGGGTCCACCGTCTTGTCCCGCAGATGCGGGGCGATGACCCGCACGGCAATGCCGCAGGCGGCCACGAAAATATGGGCCCGGAAACGGTCGAAGCTGCCCGCCACCAGCTGGCCCAGGGCGGCGTAGGGCTCGGCCCGGACCGCGCCGGCCAGCCGTTCGGGCGCGAACAGCACGCCGGCCAGGCTGTCGGCGATGCGGCGGCCCAGGCGGGCGCCCTTGGCGGTGACGGCGTACACGGCCGTGGTCGGTGCGGACATGGCGGGCAGCATAGAGAATTTTCGGCCGGCCCTAAAGAATCTTTTCGTCGCGGTCGATAAGCAAAAAAGAAACGGTATGGCAGGTGCGGAGGCTGACCATGGTCGATGCGGTGCAAAGCGGCGGATACGGAGTGCTCGGGCTCTATGCGGCCCAGGCGCCGGTGGAGCCGCAGTCGCTGGCCCAGCCGAGTACCGCCGCGACGTCCACCGCCAACCCGTTGGGCCTTTCCGCAACGCCCGTCGCGGCCGCCTGGCAGACCGGCAGCGAGCCCGTGCCGGCCAGCGCCTCCAGTGCCGACGGCGGCCAGACGCGCGGCCGCGACTATGCCGGCGGCGGCCAGGCCCAGGCCCGGCAGGCGGCCGTGGCCGCCAGTCTCTACGCCGCCGGCCAATCCGGCGCGACAATGTCCCCCACCCTGTCCTCCTCGTCTTCCGGCACCGCTTCGGGCACCTCGTCCGGCCAGGCGGCCCGGACCTACGCCCGGACCGGCACGCGCACCGCGTCGCGGCCGGGCGCCATGCTTTCCACGACGATGTAAGCGGTGAAGAGGCCTCCGGCGGCCGGGGGAATGATTCCCCCGGACCCCTCGATGCGCGGCCGCCCAGGCGGCAACCGAAGACGCTTGCCGTCTGGGCGGCCGCGAAGGGTGCGTCAAAACGCCCTTGGGCTATGCAGAAAACAGGGCAGGGGGGCTGGGGGGAATGATTCCCCTAAGCCAGGTACAGGGCAGCGCCCTGGCCGCCGGAGGCGTCTAGGACTGTTCGGGCTGTGCCTGCGCCTGGTCGGCTTGGTCTGCCCGGGCGGCGGGGTGGCGGGGCTTGGGAAAGGCGATGGAGACTACGGTGCCGCGCGTCTCGGACGTGGTCATGGCGATTGTGGCGCCGTGGGTCTCGGCGATGAGTCGGGCGCCATAGGTGCCGAGGCCGGTGCCGTCCTTCTTGCCGGCCGTGGCGTATTTTTCGAAAAAGCGCGAGCGGATGGACTGGGGCACCGCCCCGGCGTTGGCGATGGCCACGTTGAGGGTGGCGGTCTCGCTGAGGCTGACGGTCACCCGGCCGCCCGGGGCGAGGCTTCCAGGGCGTTTTTGATGAGGTTGGACAGCATGGTGTAGAGGAGCATTTCCTCGCCGCGCACCGTGAAGACGTCCTCGGCCTGGCGCGTCTGGCCCCGCACCTGGACGACCATGGCCAGGTCCCGGGCCTCCATGACGCCGCGCAGCTCGCCGGCGATGTTGTCGAGGATGGGCAGCACGTCCACCGGCTCCGGGGTCAGCTCGTAGGCGCCCCGTTCCATGCGGTAGAGGTCCAGGGACTGGTTGATCATGTTGAGCATGCGGTAGCCGGCGTGCTGCATGAGGCTCAGCATGTCGCCCTGCCGCTCGGTGAGGTTGCCTTCCCGACGCAGCAGCTGGGGCAGGGTGAGGACGGCGGTCAGCGGCGACTTGAGGTCGTGGCGGGTCATGCGCTCCACGTCCTCGCGTAGGATTTCGGCCCGTTTGCGCTCGGCGATGTCCACGATGGTATAGCCCAGGATGTCGGCGAAATGGGAGGCGAACTCCGAGCCCTTCTCGCTCGTGTAGCGGTCGGGGTTGGAGTCGAAGAAGCTCAGGATGCCGATGAGCTTTTGCGGCCCGAACTTGTCGCGCAGGGGGTAGATGAAGCACGACCCGAGCAGCAGCACCTTGCGTTCGGCGCAAAAGCCCGGTCCGAAAAAGCGTTCCGGATCGGGCACGGCGCTGATCGAGCCCATGAACGTCACCGGCCGTTTGGCCTCGGGCATGAGGTCGGCCAAGGCCTGGCGCAACGAGGCCGGATCGGTCAGTCGGGCCCCGGGCGGGGCAAAGGCCGCGAATTCGGTGGCGTCGAGCAGCAGCCCCACGGCCCGCAAGCCGAACAGCTCCTTGACCCGGTCCAGGATGTCCGGCAGCTCCTCATGGGATCGCATCATCTCGACCACGCGGATGGCCTTGCGGAATTTTTCAAAGGCCGTGAAGCTGCCTTCAAACCGGTCGACCACGGTCTTGAGCTTGTTTTGGAGGTCGATGCACTGCTTGCGGGTGCGCTCCCCGTCCTTGCGACAGTCGAGCAGCTCCTCCCGGGCCAGGGCGGTGGCGTTGGCCCGCATCTTGACCGTCCGGCGCAGTTCGCCCATCAGCCGCTTGAACTGATAGGCGTTATGGTCCTGGAAGGCCTCCTCCAGCTTGGCGAGGCGGTCCTGGATATCGGGAAAATCAAGGTCGGACATGATCGGGTATACGCTGCCTTAGTCCGCGAATTGCGCGTGTGTTCGGTAGACGCCGTAAACCTGGACGTCGCCGGTGGTGCGCACGGTCGCGTCCGGCGCCGATCCCCGGGCACAGGCGGCGAGCAGCAGGTATGCCACGAAGCACACACAGCAAGCCAGTCGGAACATGCTTTCTCCCTGGTTGCCCGCATTCGGCGGCCTGGCCGACGAACGCGCTCTTGCGGCTACCCTACGGCAAGCCAGCTTCGGGCGCAACGTCCTCCGGCCTGGCCTTTTGACATTCGGACACGGCGCAGGTACAAGCGCTGCCGTCGTCGCCACCCACAGAGCTTCAGTCCGCCGGACGGCGTCCGGGAGCCTCGACTCGCGGAAGCCGGAGCGGGTGTTTGCGGTCCTTGCCGCCGGGGAGGGGAGTGCATCCCTATGAAACAGCATCATATTCTTGTCGTTCTGTTCGCGGCCGTGCTGGCCCTCATCGTGGCCCCCGTGCTTGACTCCGGGGTGGCCCTGGCCAAAAAAACGCACCATGTCGAGCAGGTCGACAAGCCGGCCCGGTCCGCCAAGCATGCCGCGACGTCCAGCGCGCGTGGCTCGACGACGAAACACGCCACCTCCGTTCAGAAAACCAAAACCGTCAAGAGCAGGAAGGCGGCCCGTCCGGCCCGCGCTTCCCGCCACGCCCGCCGGGCCGCCGCCGAGGCCGAGAACGAGGAGGGCAACCTCGGGAGCTGTACCGTTCCGACCCTGACGGTCAAATCGGCCATTCTCTACGACGTCAACACGGGCGAAGTGCTCTACGAGCAGAATCCCGATTTTCAGATTCCGCCGGCCTCCCTGACCAAGATCCTCACCCTCTATATCATTTTCGATGCCATTCGCCAGGGCCGGCTGCGCCCCTGGGACGTGGTGGAAGTGTCCGAACGGGCCAGCACCCAGGGCGGTTCCAACATGCACCTGCGGCATGGCGAATCGGTCAAGGTCACGGACATGATCAAGGGCATCGCCATCGCCTCGGCCAACGACGCCTGCATGGCCATGGCCGACTATCTGGAAAACGGCAATGTGGACGCCTTCGTGGCCCTCATGAACGCCACGGCCAAGCGGCTCGGCATGACCAATTCCGTCTTTTTCAATCCCAACGGACTGCCGGCCGAGGGCCAGCTCACCACGGCCCGGGACATGCTGAAGCTGGCCACCGCCTATCTGGACCAGTTCCCCAAGGCGCTGACCATCCACTCCATGCAGTATTTCACCCATAACAACCGCCAACGGCACAACGCCAATTCCCTGCTCGGCCACTACGCGGGTGCGGACGGGCTCAAGACCGGCTTCGTCTGCGCCTCGGGCTACAACATCATCGCCACGGCCAAGCGCAACGGCACCCGCCTGATCGCCGTGGTCCTGGGCTCCCGCAATCCGATCGTTCGGGAGCGGGAAACCGTCAAGCTGCTGAACAAGGGATTCCTGATCGCCGCGACCAAGCGGGCCGCGCCGCCGACCGCCGCCATCCCCGCCGGCCGCGGGCCGACTGGTCGCCGCGCCGTCGGCTGCGGGACCGGCCGTCCCGGCCATGGCCGGCGCTCCGGCGGCTCCCCAGGACACAGGCGCAACCATAGCCCGGTCGGTTACGCCGGCCCCCGGTGTTTGACGCCCGCGTTCCCCGTGCTCTACATGCCTGCGGCATGAGTACCCGCATCACTTTGCACGGCCTGGCCAAGTCCTATGGCGTGCGCACGCTGTTTTCCGCCATCTCCCTGGCCGTGTCGGACAAGGACCGCATCGGCCTGATCGGCCCCAACGGGTCGGGGAAATCCACCCTGCTGCGCCTGATGGCCGGCCTGGAAACGCCGGACGCCGGCGAGGTCGTCCGCGCCCAGGGGACCCGGCTGGCCTATGTGGCCCAGGAGGACCGGTTCCTGCCCGGCCAGACCGTGGAAGCGGCCCTGGCCGAGGCCCTGGACGCCACCGACGTCCCCCGTCCGGACGGCGAGGGCCGGGACGCCCGGATGGGGGCCATCCTCGGCCGGCTGGGCTTTTCCGATCCGTCCGTCACCGTGGACACCCTGTCCGGCGGCTGGAAGAAACGGCTGTCCGTGGCCTCGGGCCCTGGTCACCGAGCCCGACGTGCTGCTCCTCGACGAGCCCACCAACCATCTGGATCTGTCGTCCATCCTCTGGCTGGAACGGCTGCTTTCCGCCGCGCCCTTCGCCTTCGTGGTGGTCAGCCACGATCGGTTCTTTTGGAAAACGTCACCAGCCGCACCGTGGAGCTGTCCGCCATCTATCCCGAGGGCTGCCTCAACGTGGCCGGCCCCTACAGCGCCCTGGTCGAGGCCCGGCAGGCCTTCCTGGAGCGCCAGGGGGCCCTGGAGCAATCCCTGGCCGGCAAGGTCCGTCGGGAGGTGGAATGGCTGCGTCGCGGCCCCAAGGCCCGGGGCACCAAGGCCAAGGCCCGCATCGACGCCGCCGGCGAACTGATGGAGGCCTTGTCCGCCACCCGGCAGCGCAACCGGGAATCGACCAAGGTCGGTATCGATTTTTTCCGGCTCCGGCCGCCAGACCAAACGGTTGGTCGTGGCCAAGGGCCTGACCAAGGGCTACGATGGCCGGACGCTCTTTGGCCGCCTCGACGTCGTGCTGTCCCCGGGGATGCGGCTGGGCCTGACCGGCCCAACGGGTCGGGGAATCCACGCTGCCTGCATCTTTTGGCCGGCGAGGAACGCCCCGGACGCCGGGCACGGTCGACCACGCGCCCGGCCTGAACCTGGTCGTCTTCGACCCAGAAGCGCGAACAGCTCGATAAGGACCAACTGTTGCGCCGCGCCTTCGCCCGGACAGCGACAGCGTCATCTATCGCGGCCAGCCCTTGCACGTGGTCACCTGGGCCAAGCGTTTCGCCCTGCGGCCGGAACAGCTCGACCTGCCGGTGGGTCTCCTCTCCGGCGGCGAACAGGCCCGGGTGCTCATTGCCCGGCTCATGCTGCGCCAGGCCGACGTGCTGCTCCTCGACGAACCCACCAACGACCTCGACATCCCCACCTTGGAAATGCTGGAGGAAAGCCTGCTCGACTTCCCGGGCGCGGTGGCGTGCATCAGTCACGACCGAGCCTTTCTCGACCGGGTGTCACCGTGCTGCTCGGCCTGTCCGGCCACGGCACGGCCGCGGTCTATGCCGATTACGCCCAGTGGGAGGCGGACTTCCTGGAACAGGAGCGCCAAGCGGCCCATCGGGCCCGGGCCGACCGCCCGGCCAAGCCCGTCCGGCCGCGTGCCGCCGCTGCGGCCAAGAAGTTCACCTACCGGAACAGCGCGAGGGACGGCATGGAAGCGGCCATCCTGACGGCCGAAGGCCGGCTGGCCGAGTGCCAGGCGGCCCTGAACGATCCGGCCGTGGCCTCGGACGGCGACGAGCTCTCCCGCCGCCTGGCGGCAGCCCAGGAGGCCGAGGCCGCCGTCGAGGCCCTCTATGCCCGCTGGGCCGAACTGGGCGCCAAGGTCGAGGAGGCGGAGTAAGACCAGGGCGCTGCCCTGGACCTGCCGGGGGGAATCATTCCCCCGGGCTCCCTATGCGAGGGGTCCGGGGGCATCATGCCCCCGGTAGGGGAGGGTCCAGGGAGGGGCAACGTCCCTCCCTGGACGCCGGAGGCAAAAAAAGCCGAGGCCGGAAAGGACCCGGCCTCGGCGCTGTGGAGCGGTGCGTTTACGGCATCAGGAATGGGCGCCCGGGAAAAACTCGGCGCTTACCCCAATACAGTACGAACAGGAGAACGATACCGAGGCTGATGCTCCAGCCGATGAGCTTTTTTTCGACGGGGAGCAGGGGCTCCCACTCCATGTTGTTCATTTCTTCCGTCATACTCGAATCTTTCTTGTCGGGTTCCATGCATGCCTCCCGGATGCGTCGGTTGGGCTACGAAGCCAAGGGTGGCTTGACCCCGTGGAAGAAAAGCCAGGAATGAACCAGGCCGATCCAGATGATGAATCCGAACAGGCTGACGAACATAGACCCAGGGCCAGGCGTCCGATGCCCTCCTCCCAGAGCTCTTGAAGTTGGACACCCACACCGATGGTAAAGAAGGTGAGAATGAAGAAGATGGTGCGGAAGGGCTTGGTGGTGGCGATGGCCGTCTTGCCGATCGCGACCAGATGGGCGCCTGGGCGCAGATGATGAGCATGACCAGGAAGGTGACGACGTAGCCGATCACGAAGCGGGGGAAGCGGTCCACGATGGCGCCGAGCTTCTGCGCTGGCCGGGCTTGCATTCGATCATGGTGCACCAGATGGCGGCCAGCAGGAAGGCCCAGATACCGATGAACACGTCGATGAAGACCTTGATGTTGGTGGCCGTCATGGTCACCCAGCCTTCCTTGTAATTGATGCCGTCCATGGCCAGGGCCTTGGCCCGGATGAGGGAGTCGGTGATGACGCCGAGGCCACGGCACCGCCGTCGGACTTGACGGCCAGGCCCATCCAGGCGCCCGCTACCAGCGGATCATGGTACATCCAGTGCTGGGCCACGAAGGGCAGGACGAGCATTTCCACGCAGGTGAAGATGACGACCAGGGACGACACCATGATCGGCACGATGGGCCGGGCGCGGATGGCGCCACCGGTGGCGATGGCGGCCGACACGCCGCAGATGGAGATGCCCGAGGCCAGGGGGGCCGCCCATTCACGGGTGAACTTGAAGTATTTCCGGGAGATGAATAGACCAACGCCCAGTAGATGAGGTAGGCTTCGACGATGGCGCACAGTCCCCGGAAAATGATGGCCGAGGCCAGGCTCATCTGGTCCACGGCCTTGACGCCCAGCTCGGCGCCCAGGATGACGATGGCGATCTTGACGTACATCTCGGGCCGGAGGGCATCCTTGAGTTTCCCTGCCAGACCCGGCATGAAGTTACCGATGAAGATGCCGACCAGCAGGGCGATGATGAAGCCCGCCTCGCCGGTCAGGCCCATGGCCCACTTCAGCCCGAACTTCCCGAGTTGGTCGGGCGTGGCCGCGATGACGGCGTAGTTGCCGAGCGAGAAGCAGACGTAGCTGATGAAAAAGACCAAGGTGAAACTGGCCATGAACCGTTTGGATCGCCGTTGAGGGCTTTGATCCCGAAGGCCAGCATGGCCGTGATGAAGATCCAGGTCAGGATCAGGGACACGCCGCCGGACAGGCCCTTGAAGGCGGCCGTGGAGGGCGCGAAGATCTTGGTCGCATCCGTCCACACGTTCGTTTTCACGGCCCAACCCAGCGGATCGATGCCGCCGAAGTTGAGCAGGGACAAGCAGAACAGAAGCATCCCCAGGATGAGGGATATAGCTTGTCCTCCGTCAGCCATTTTCTTTTGCCATGGCTCCCTCCTCTCGCTTGGCCGGCCCGGCCGGTCCGCCGGTATCGGCGGCCGCCGCGGACGGTCCGTGCATAATCCCCGCTCCGTCCGGCCCCTGCGGCGGGGCACACCGGCGGCAGGCGGCCGGGACGGATGGAGGCGACTTAGCAAGGATGAGGCCAACGCGGGCGGCCGCGCGGAGGGGGTGTTTTCCTTGACGATTATGGGACGGTTGGGGCCGGGCCTGCCAACTGCGGTTAGCAGGACGGCAACCCGGGGTGCAGCGTCTGTGCCCCCGGACGGCCCCGCAACGGCATCGGGACGCCATCGTGAACGTGCATCCGCGCACCATCAAACATCGCTTCGTGATGGGCCTGTCGGTCATCATGCTGGTGCTGGGGACGTTTTTCGCCATCATCATTCCATGAACCTCCGCCACCAGCTCGTCACCGACATCGGGCTCAAGGCGTCGCTGGTGCTGACCCAGGCCGAGGCCATCCAGGCTTACGTGCGCGAGGTGCTGCGCCCCGCCATGTATGGCCAGTTGCCGCCGGACGGCTTCGTCTTGGAGGCCATGTCCAGCACTTACGTCACCCGGCGGATCATGAACGGCATCGACGTCCGGGGCGACCCCTTCCGCTACCGCCGGGTGGCCGTGGGGGCCAGGAACCCCGATTCCGAGGCGGACGCCTTCGAGCGCGGGCTCATGGCCCGGTTCGCCAAGGACCCGGCCCTGAGCCGGCTGGAGGAGATGACCCCCGGGACGGCGAGGAGGTCTACGTGGCGGCCCGGCCGGTCCGGCTGGACGGCACCTGCCTGCACTGCCACGGCGACCCGGCCGACGCACCCAAGGCCCTGCTGGCCCGCTACGGCGTCGGACGCGGCTTCGGCCGCATCCCGGCGAGCTGGTGGGCCTCGATGTG
>Ga0268359_10666_pt1 | contig 55147 bp, 66 predicted proteins | sample BioMet11_FD_194416 | JGI IMG/M metagenome (GOLD analysis project Ga0268359, IMG submission 194416) | Sewage microbial communities from Oakland, California, United States - Biofuel 11 (PacBio Assembly) | ecosystem: Engineered > Wastewater > Sewage > Unclassified | place: USA: California | collected...
TCTATCCTAACCGTAGTGGATCGTCAAGCATTCCTTCACGATTTTTTTCTTTTTTAAACACGCAGGTCTTGGAATGTACGGCCCCCTTAGTCAGTCAGCATTTTGTGGATGGTGCGGAACAATGCCCTGCGGGCGTGCGGGGCGCTGTTGTCGGCGGCTTCTTTGCGCGCGGCAAGGGCCATGGTGCGCAGTTCGCCCGCCTCAAGTGGCTTGTTGCCCGTAGCTGGCGCGTCTTCCTCAGGCTGGGCGGCCTTTGTCCTGGTTGCCAGCAGGGTTTCCACCAGGCCTGTCAGCTCCTCCTCGTCGGCGGAGAGCAGTCGGTCGCGCCACTGCTCGGCCTTGTGCAGGGCGGCGGTGGCGGCTGCGGAAACCTCGCGGCGCGCATCCAGCATCGCCCGAATGGGCGCGGGGTCGATCTCGCGCATGACGCGGCCGATAAACTGCATCTGACGGCGGCGGCCCTCGTGATCGCCAATGCGCGAGTAGAGCGTCAGCGCTTCCTTGAGATCGGCTGGCAGGTCAAGGCTTTTGACCTCCTGGGGCCCGAGGCGCGTCAGCTCCTCGCCCATGTTTTGCAGGGCAATGCTCTGGCGTTTTTTTTCAGAGCGGCTGGGCGTCAGGGAGTCGAAACCATCCGCCTCGTCGCTGGATTTCCATTGATACTGATTTTTGCGCGGCATGCCGTCTCCGTCAGATGTAAATGCCCAGCAGCACGCCGATCAGCACGACCGGCGAAATGATGCCGTTGAGTGTAAAAAACGCCGTGTTTACGTGGCGCAGGTCCTGGGGTTTCATGAGCCTGTGTTCAACGAGCAGCATAACGCTGATGCCCAGCCATACAACATACCACGGCCACGAAAGCCCGGCGGCAAAGCCCGCCAGCAGCAGAAAGATGGACGTCATGGCGTGCGAAAAAGCGGCCACAGTCAGCGCCGTATCCGGCCCCAGCGAGGCTGGCACGGAATGCAGCTCAAAGGCCACGTCAAAGTCCATGTCCTGAAAGGCATAATAGATGTCAAAGGCAGCCACCCAAAAGGTCACGCCCCAAAACAGCAGCACCGGCGCAAGCCCCAGGCTCGTTGGGTTGACCGAAAGCCAGCCCGCCAGCGGTGCAAGCCCCAGAGTCGCCCCAAGCCAGAAGTGGCAAAGGGCCGTAAAGCGCTTGAGCACGCTATAGATGGCTGCAAACAGCAGCGCAGGCACGGAGAGCCACAGGCATACGGTGTTTAACGCCGCGCATGCGGCAATAAAAATAACGGCCATCAGCGCGCAAAAGGCCCAGGTTTGTCCCTTGCTGATGACGCCTGTAACCAGCGGGCGCTGCTGCGTGCGCGGGTTGTCGCGGTCAAAGGGCAGGTCGGCCAGCCGGTTGAAGGCCATGGCAAACGAGCGTGCCGCGATCATGCCGATGGTCAGAAAAACAAGGCTGCGGGCAGAGGGAAGCCCCCGCGCGGCCAAAAAAGCGCCAGCCCAGGCGTAGGGCAGGGCAAAAACAGAGTGCTCGATCTTGATCATCCGGCAGATGTCGCCAAACTGGCCAAAAGGCGTGGAAAGCCTCATGCCGGAGAGCGAAAAAAAACGCATGTGTTCTCCTTAACCGCCGCAGTCGGCGGGGTCGCCCTGCAGTTTGGCAAGGGCGTGGGGCAGGGCGGGCAGCACGGCGGCAAGGTTTTCCACAACGGCCTTGCGGCTGCCCGGCAGGTTGATGATGATGCTTTGCCCCAGCGCACCTGCGGCCGCGCGCGATATGACCGCGTGGGGCGTTTTGGCAAGGCTGGCGGCCAGCATGGCCTGTGTAAAGCCCGGCAGGGGCGTATCAAGCAGGGCGGCGGTGATTTGCGGCGTTATGTCCCGCGGCGAAAGCCCCGTGCCGCCGGTGGTGCAGATGATGTCAAAACCCATGCTCAGGGCCAGGTCGGTGAGCAGGGCGCGCAGCTGGGCCGGTTCGTCCGGCAGCAAAAAACCCTGGCTGTGGCACAGCGGCATGGCGGAGCCAATCATCTCGGCAATGGCCGGGCCGCTCAGGTCAAGCCGCTGGCCGCGTGCGCCCTTGTCGGAAAGCGTCACCCAGGCAAGGCTGTGCCCGGTCTTGCGCGCCGTAACTTCAAGCGGCCCCTCTGGCAGGTCGGTGAGCGCGGTCAAAAGCAGGCACTGGGCAGCATGGGCCGCCTGCCAGGGTTCTTCTCCATTGCCGCCGAGGGCCGACATCCCCGGAGGCAGGGGCATCCAGGTGCGCCCGGTAACCTTGAGCAGGGCCGTGCCGCAGGCTCCGCAAAAGCATGTGCCCACCCTCAGGTGCGGCATAGCCCACGGTTCGGGCGTCATGAGGCCGTGACTGCGGCAAAAATCTGTATCCGTGGCGGCGACTGGCAGCAGGGGCAGACATTGGCCCCGCTTGCAGGCGTGTACGTGCAGCAGGATATTCATACGTTGCTCCGAAGGGCTGACCGATGGGATGCTATCGGATTAGAGTGGGCAATAGATTATTGTAGCCGCAAGCGCAATGGGTTACAAGTCCGATACGCGCCCGGCTTGCGCGACCTGCGCGTTGTGAAGTTTTTTCTTTGCCTGCGCACAGCTTTTGCTGCCCCGCGCGGGCGGCCCCCCAACGCTGCCGTGCAGCATCATTTCCGTGTATCAAGGAGTATCCCATGAGTACCCGCAGCCAGGATCAGACCCAGGACCTGAAGGTTCTCGGCACAGGCCGGCTTCAGTCCCCGGAAGGCGGCCCCAGCGTAGCCTTGCTGGAGGCCTTTCCCAACTGCTTTCCCCAGCGTCCCTATGTGATCAGCATCAGCTTTCCCGAATTTACGTCGTTGTGCCCGGTGACCGGCCAGCCCGACTGCGGCACCATCACCGTGGAATATATCCCCGACGAACTGTGCGTGGAATCCAAGAGCTTCAAGCTCTACATGTTCGCCTTCCGCAATCACCAGTCCTTTATGGAAACCATCACCAACAATGTGCTGGAAGACCTGCGCACCCTGCTTAATCCGTGCTGGTGCAGGGTCAAGGGGCTGTTTGCGCCGCGCGGCGGCACGCGCATCCACGTGTTTGCCGAAACGTTCAAGGACGGCATGCCCGAAGAGCAGAACCGCCTTGTGCGCGAAGCCGTGGCCGCGTGGAAGTCAGAGCCTGATCCGCACCGTCCGTAGGCGCGTCTGGCGTCGCCCCCGGCAGGTGATGGATGCCCTGAACTTTTGCAGGACTGCAACGAGGAACAATGATCGCTTCTGACAGCGGCGGCACACAAGGGCAGCGTAGCGCGGCCCCGGTGGGTGACGCTTCCGGCGCGGCCGGAAACGGCTCTCGGCCTGCGGGCGGCTTTGCCCGCACGGCGGCCCTGCTGGGCGGCTTTGCCCTTGTTTCGCGGGTGCTCGGGCTATTGCGCGACATGAGCATGGCCTGGCTTGTGGGCGGCGGCGCTGCCGCCGACGCGCTGGTGGCGGCCATGCGCCTGCCCCATGTGCTGCGCCGCATGCTGGGCGAGGGGTCGCTTTCCATGACCCTGACGGCCAGTCTGGTGCATCTGGAGCGTCATAGCCCAGCCCCTGGACAGGCCTTTTCGCAGGCTGGCCGCAACCGGGGCATGCGTTTGCTGGCCCGTGCCCTGGCCATAAGGCTGGGGCTTGTGCTGGCGCTGCTTACCGCATTGGGGCTGGTTGCGGCGCCGTGGCTTACAGACGTGCTGGCCCCCGGTTTTTACGGGCCAGAGCGGCACGAGGCCATACATCTGCTGCGCATCTGCCTGCCCTACACGCTGGCGGCGGGCATGGCGGCTCTGGGTATGGCCCTGCTGCACAGCCTTGGGGTGTTCTGGCTGCCTGCGGCGTCTCCCGCTCTGTTCAACATTGTTATTCTGCTGTTTGCGGCTGCGGCTGCGCTGGGCCTGCTGCCCGCCGCGCCCGCGCTGGCTGTGGGCATGCTGTGCGGCGGCCTTGCCCAGTGGTTTGCCCAGTGGCTGGCTGTACGGCGGCTGTTGCCTGACCAGACAGACGGGCAGCCGGAGTGCCGAAATCAGCATGAAAATCAGGATATGGCGACGCTGCGCGCGCGGGCGGCGTCCCTTGCCTGGGGCTGCCTGCGGCGCGTGCCCGCCGGGCTGCTTGGCGCCTCTGCCCCGCAGCTGGCCATGCTGGCCGCCATGTCGCTGGCATCAAGCCTGGGGCGGGGGCAGGTGGCGGCCCTCTATTATGCCGAGCGGCTTTTGGAGCTGCCCCTGGGGCTGGTGGGCGTGTGCCTGGGTATGGCCAGCTTGCCTACCTTGAGTCGGCTGGCAGCGGTCAGGGATTTTTCGCTGTTTTCTGTCCAGCTGGGCACGGCGTTGCGGCTGACCCTGCTGCTGAGCCTGCCCGCCGCCGCCGGATTGTGGGCCGTGGGCCCGCGTCTGGTGGAGGGCCTGCTGCGTCACGGAGCCTTTGGCGACAGCGCCGCCTATGAAACAGCTCTAGCCCTGCGGGCGTACCTGCCGGGTCTGCCCGCTTTTGCGGTCAACCGTTCGCTGCTGGCGGCCTGCAATGCCCTGGGCGAGGCCCGGCGCACTGCGGCCAGCGCCGTTTGGGCAGTGGCAGCCACACTTGCGGTCGGGGCGGCACTGGTCCATAGTCTTTCGGGGAGCCTTGGGTCATGGCCCCGGCGCTGGCTGTGAGTCTTGGTTTATGGCTGCAGTGCGGTTTTTTGCTATATGTGCTGCGCAGCGGCTTGAAAAGAAATTTTTTGCACGCTTCTGCGGGCTGGACCTGCCTGCCTGCTGCGGGCGCAGTCGCGCGGCAGCTGGCGGCTGCCGCAGTCACGGGTTTGAGCGCATGGCAACTGCTGGAGATGCTGCGCGGGCGCGGCGTCTGGCTTGAGCTGGCTCTGGCCATCCTTGGGGGCGCGGCGTCCTGGCTGGCGTGCCTGCTGATTATGCGCGACGGCGATGCCCTTACGGCTGCCCGCGCAATGGTGTACCGTCTGCGTGGCAGACCCCACAAACAGTAAGGAGCGCGGGAACGTGTTCTCGCGGCAATGTGTATGCCTCATATAAATCACGTTCTGCGCCGCAGGCTGGCCCTGATTGTATGGGCGGCCGCACTGCTGCTGTTTTTGCTCATGGGCTTGTGGAACGTCAACGAGGACAGGCAGGAGGCGGAAAACCGCCTCAGCAGCGAGGCCGGGCGCACGGCGGCCCAGCTGGCGGCCCTGCTGTCGTTGCCCGCGTGGGAGCTGGACGAGCTGGCAGCCCGCACCATTGTCATTGCTGCCATGGCGGACGAGTCCATTTACGCCGTCAAGGTGCAGACAAACCGGGGGCTGCTGGAAGGGCAGAGGCGCAACTATCAGTGGGAACCCGTGCCCTGGGACGATGAAATTGCCGAAAACAGCGTGCAGGGCATGAATCCTCTCAAGATGGAAGGGCGCCCCGTTGGTTCGGTGGAGGTTTACCTTTCGCCCCGCCTCACGGACGAAGACCTTGCCCAGAAGGCCCGCCGGGAGGTGGCGCGGTTCTCCCTGTCCGCCGCGTTCTGCACGCTGGTGCTGCTGGCCCTGCTGTGGCACTGGGGCGACCTTGCCCGGTTGCGGCTTTTGCTGTTTGACCGCAGCCCAGGCCGTCTTGACGCGCCGTTTGCAGGGCAGGGAGATGCCCCGGCCAATACGCCGGGTGATACTTTGGTCAATACCGCTGGCGGCGCGGATTCTCCCCCGGCTCCCGCAGTTGTCGACGGCAACGCCGCTGTGGCGGCAAGCCCGCAGGCCGTCCCCGCTGCGCAGGTTGCCGCGTCCGCACCCCAGAGCGACGGCATCACCGCCGGGGCCGTCATAAGCGCCGAGCTTGGACATGCTTTTTTGCTGCGTCGGCCTGAAGCCTGGCGCATCACAGCCGGGCTGTTTGGCAGAACCTTTGCCCACGCGCCCAACCTGATGCTGCGGCTCTACGCGGCTGAAGACGCGGAAAACCTGTGCCGCCTGGGGCGGATTCTGGAAAAAGCCGCGCCCTGCGTGGGGGCGGAAAGGCTGACCTCTGCCGCGCACGCCGTACAGTGGGCCATTAATGGCGCGGATGCCGCATCTGTGGCGCGGGACGGTGGAAGAGTGCGTGCTGGCGCTGCGCGAAGTGCTTGACGCTCTGGAAGGGCAGCCGTCTGCCAAGGAACGTAGGCCCTCAGTATAATAATAGGGTGGAAGATAAGGAGAATATATGGGTTTTTTTTCAGCCATTAAAAAAATATTTGGCGGTGCCGAGGGTGCGGCCGCGCCTGAGACGCAGGCGGACATAAACGCGGTTGCCTCCGCGCCGGAAGGCGGACAGGCGGCGCCAACCCCTGCGGACGCGTCTTCCGCATCCCATCCCCTTGCCGCCGGCCCCGCCGGCGAAGCTCTTACCCTGCGCCTGCGCGAGGCGGAACCCCGGCTCTCCGTATGGCTTGGCATTGTGCTTGAAGACGTGGACGAGGCGGGTGATCTGCTGTGGCAGCGTCTGTCCTTTTTGCTGCGCGCCCTTGATGCGCCAGAGGCTGAAGCGCAGAATTTCGTGCGTGATTTTCAGGGCTGGCTCGCCCGCATGGATTATCGGCAGGTGGAGGAATTCCGCTCTGAACTCCAGTACCGGCTGGCTCTTGCCCTCGACATGGAAGGACGAGGAGGACGAGCGCAACCGCCTGTTTCTCAAAATCAGTCAGGGGCTTTCGCGTACGCGTGAGCAGTTTGCCAAGGGGCTGGACGCGCTGTTTGCCGGGCATGGCGAGCTCAACGACGCATTCTGGGAAGAACTGGAAGAACTCTTTATCATGGCCGACCTTGGCTACGAGCCCTCCATCGAGCTGGTGGAGCGCCTTAAAGAACGCGCCCGCAAGGAAAAAGTTACGCAATCCGTCAAGGTGCGCGAGCTGCTCATGGCCGAGGTGGAAGAGATTTTTCGGGCGCCGCGCCGCATCGCAGCCGTTAACCCGCCTGAGGTCGTGCTGATGATCGGCGTCAACGGCGTGGGCAAAACCACCACCATTGCCAAGCTGGCCCATCGCGACCGCATGCAGGGCAAAAAGGTCATGATTGCCGCCGCCGATACCTTTCGCGCTGCCGCCATCGAGCAGCTGCAAGTCTGGGCCGAGCGCGTAGGGGCGCTGTTTCATGCGCGCACGGCCGGGTCGGACCCCGCTGCGGTTGCCTACGAGGCCATGGACCGCGCGCTGCAGGAAGGTGTGGACGTGCTCTATGTAGATACGGCGGGCCGCCTGCAGACCAAGGTTAACCTGATGGAAGAACTGAGCAAAATACGTCAGGTGCTGGGCAAAAAGCACGCTGGCGCACCGCACCGCACCATACTGGTGATCGACGCTACCACCGGGCAGAACGCCCTTTCGCAGACCAAACTGTTCAAGGAGGCCGCAGGCATTGACGAGCTTATCATCACCAAGCTCGACGGCACGGCCAAGGGCGGCGTGGCCATTGCCGTAGCCATGCAGCACCATCTGCCCATCACCTACGTGGGGCTGGGTGAAAAAATGGAAGACCTGCGCCCCTTCAGCGGCGCGGACTACGCCCGAGCACTGTTGGGTGCAAGGGCCGACGCCTAGGGCAATATCCTGGGCCGTCGCCGTACAAAATTGCAAGCCCGGTCCAAGGCCGGTAGCGGAGCATGCCATGAGAAGAGCGTTTATCTGTCCGTCCAAGTATGTGCAGGGTGAAAACGAACTGTTCAATCTTGGATATTTTGTAAGGCAGTACGGAACGTCGGCCCTGCTGGTCGCTACAAAAACCAGCGTCAAGCGCGTGCGCGAGGCGCTGGACGCCACAGCTGCCAAGTTCGGCGTTACCTTTGTGGAGACGGATTTTCAGGGCGAGTGCTCGCGCGACGAAATCGCCCGCCTGAGCGAGCTGGCCCGCAAGCATTCCTGCCACTGCACCGTGGGGCTTGGCGGCGGCAAGGCGCTGGACACGGCGCGCTGCGTGGCCGCTGGGCACGGGCTTATTGTGGTTCCCACCACCGCCGCCACCGACGCGCCCACAAGCCACTCGGCGGTCATCTACAAGCCCAGCGGCGAGATGGAAGACTACGCCTATTTTCTCCGCAACCCGACGTGGTGCTGATGGACGTTTCCATCATTGCCGCCTCGCCCCTGCGGTATCTGGTTTCGGGTATGGGCGACGCACTTTCGACCTATTTTGAGGCGCGCGCCAGTCAGCGCTCGTGCGCTCCCGTAAACGCGGGGGCTGCCCTGCGGCGCGCGCACCGGCGACTGCGCCCCCGCCAGAGGCACCATGGCCGCTCAGGCCCTCGCCGCCGCCTGCTACCGCACCCTGCTCGATGACGGCTACAAGGCCGTGCTGGCCTGTCAGGCCAAGCTGGCAACCCCGGCGCTGGAAAATGTCATTGAGGGCCAATACCCTGCTCTCTGGCCTTGGCTTTGAGAGCGGCGGCCTTGCCGCAGCCCATGCCATCCACGACGGCCTCACCGCGCTGGAAGAGACCCACGCCTATCTGCAACGGCGAAAAAGTGGCCTTTGGCACCCTGGCCCAGCTGGTGCTGGAAAACGCGCCCACGGAAGAAATTGACGAAGTGCTGGAATTCTGCACCTCCGTGGGCCTGCCTGTCTGCCTCAGGGACATCGGCGTTGTGGACATAAGCGCCGAAGACCTGCGCAAGGTGGCCCGCAAGGCCTGCCTGCCGGAAGAATCCATCCACGGCATGCCCTTTCCCGTTACGGAAGAAAGCGTCGCCGCAGCCATTATGTCGGCGGACGCCCTGGGCAACGCCTACAGAAGTTAAGCGCAGTAGCGGATCAAACCCGCAAGGCTCAACTGGCGACAAAAAGGGGGATTCCTGCTCAGGAATCCCCCTTGTGGTTGGCGTATTGTTGCTTGGCCGCTTATGCGGTGCGGAACTGCAGCTTGTCGTCTGCCGCGTCCACAACCACGGTCTGGCCGTCGCGAATCTTGCCGCCCACCAGCTCCTTGGCCAGCGGGGTTTCGACTGCCTGCTGCACGTAGCGCTTGAGGGGCCGCGCGCCGTAGACTGGGTCGTACCCGGCGTCGCCAATAAACTTGCGGGCCGCGTCGGTAAGCTCAAGCTTTATCTTGCGGTCTTCAAGCCGTTTGCGCAGGCGGTTGACCTGCAGATCCACGATGCGGGCAATCTGGTCGCGCCGCAGGGGCAAAAAGACCACGGTTTCGTCCACCCGGTTGAGAAACTCGGGGCGGAAGTGCGCCCGCAGTTCCTCCATAACCCTTTCCCTCGCGCCTTCCTTGAGCATTGCCTTCGGCCGAGATGCCTTCCAGCAGGTGCATGGAGCCGATGTTGGAGGTCATGATCACTATGCAGTTGCGAAAGTCCACCGTGCGGCCCTGACTGTCCGTAAGGCGGGCCATCGTCCAGCAGTTGCAGCAAGGGTGTTGAACACGTCGGGGTGGCGCCTTTTCTATCTCGTCAAACAGAATGACGGAATAGGGCTTGCGGCGCACGGCCTCGGTAAGCTGGCCGCCTTCGTCATAGCCCACGTAGCCTGGAGGCGCGCCGATGAGCCGCGATACGGAGTGCTTCTCCATATATTCGCTCATGTCGAGCCGCACCATGTTGTCTTCCGTATCAAACAGGGCCTCGGCCAGGGCCTTGGAAAGCTCGGTTTTGCCCACGCCCGTGGGGCCAAGAAAGATGAACGAACCCGTGGGCCGCGCCGGGTCGGAAAGCCCCGCGCGGGCGCGCAGCACGGCATCGGCCACTGCGGTAACGGCCTCGTCCTGACCCACCACGCGCTCGTGCAGCTGGTCGCCCAGGCGCAGCAGCTTTTCGCGTTTCGGATTCAAGCAGCCGGGTCACGGGTATGCCCGTCCACTTGCCCACAATTTCGGCCACGTCGTCGGGGCGCACTTCTTCCTTGAGCAGGCGCGGCCCTTCGTTTTCGGCTCCCTGCGTCGGATGCGGCCGCCAGCTTCTTTTCCAGCTCAAGCAGCTTGGAGTACTTGAGCTCGGCGGCCTTGTTGAGGTCGTAGGCGCGCTCGGCCTGCTCGATGGCAAGCTTGGTCTGCTCGATCTGCTCCTTGATCTGGCGCACATGGTCGATGGAGCCTTTCTCGCTCTCCCACTGTTTGCGCATGTTGGCCTGCTGCGCGCGCAGGTCGGCCAACTCGTTTTCAAGCCTTTCAAGCCGTTCGCGCGAGGCGGCGTCTGTTTCGCGGCGCAGTGCTTCGCGCTCGATCTCAAGCTGCATGACCTTGCGGTTTACCTCGTCCAGGTCGGCGGGGCAGCGAATCTATCTCGGTACGGATCATGGCCTGCGGCCTCGTCGATAAGGTCGATGGCCTTGTCCGGCAGCTGGCGGTCGGTGATGTAGCGGTGCGAAAGGACAACCGCCTCAACAATGGCCGAGTCGCTGATACGCACGCCGTGGTGCACCTCAAAGCGCTCCTTGAGCCCGCGCAGGATGGAGATGGCGTCCTCCACCGTGGGTTCTTCAACCATCACGGGCTGGAAGCGGCGCTCAAGGGCCGGGTCCTTTTCAATATACTTGCGGTACTCGTCCACAGTGGTTGCGCCAATGCAGTGCAGCTCGCCTCGGGCCAGCATGGGTTTGAGCAGGTTGCCCGCGTCCATGGCCCCTTCGGTTTTGCCCGCGCCCCACGATGGTGTGCAGCTCGTCGATGAACAGGATGATCTGGCCTTCGCTTTTTTTCCACCTCGTTGAGCACGGCCTTGAGGCGCTCTTCACACTCGCCGCGATACTTTGCGCCGGCAATGAGCGCGCCCATATCAAGGGCAAAGAGTTTGCGCCCCTTGAGGCCCTCGGGTACGTCGCCCTTCACTATGCGGAAGGCCAGGCCTTCTACGATGGCGGTTTTGCCCACGCCAGCCTCGCCTATGAGCACCGGGTTGTTCTTGGTGCGGCGCGAGAGAATGCGGATAACGCGGCGTATTTCGGCATCGCGGCCAATGACCGGATCCATCTTGCCCTGGCGGGCAGCCTCCACAAGGTCAGCGTGCGTACTTGTTCAGGGCCTCAAAGGTGTCCTCCGGGTGTGCGCTGGTAACGCGCGCGCCGCCGCGCAGACTCGTCCATGGCTGCCACAAAGCGGGCACGGGCGATCTTGTATTCCTTAAAAACTTCGCCAAGGGGCGAGGAGGGTCGAAACATCGGTAAGCGCGGCAAACAGGTGATCTACGCTTACGTATTCGTCCTTCATGCGTTGGCTTCGTTTTGGGCGTCGCCCAGAATTTTCGCCAGCCGCTGGGTAATCATGATCTTGTTGGGGTCCATGCCGCCGCCGGAGACCGAGGGCCGCTTGCGCAGCGCTCCTTCAATGGCCACGCTGAGGGCCTTGGGCTGCACGCCCATTTGCTCCAGAATGCGGGGCACGATGCCGTTTTCCTGTTGGGTGAGGGCCAGGGCCAGATGCTCTGCATCCGTCTCCTGATGGCCCATGCCTGCGGCAATACTTTGGCCTGCCCCACGGCTTCCCGGGCTTTATCCGTAAATTTGTTGATGTCCATAAGCTTCCTCCACCTTGTCCGCGCAAGGGCGGACGAAATGTATTTGGGGGCCGGGAGTCGGCATGCGCTCTACCGGCTAGTCTTCTTCAAAATGCTGCAACCGTTGCACCCTGCGCTCCAGGGAATCAATGCGCTCCAGCAGATCCACGATGATGGTGCCGCCAAGCACGGGCAGCTCAAAATCACAGCAGATGCGCTCAAGCTTGCGCACGCGGTAAATATCCACATCGCGAAAAAGGAAATCCTGCGCCGCGCTGGTGCGGGCTTCAATCCAGCCGAGGCCCAGCAGTTCCTGAGCCTCTCGGGCGCAATGCCCGTGGCTTCAATAAACTCCTGCCAGACCATGACCGTTGAAGGCACGGGCAGTGAAGATTTTTTGGGGTCATGCTCATTTGTGTCCTCCACCAGTAACCGTATCGGTTGCCGCCTGCGGCGGCGCCGCTGGAATACGCATGCAAACCCTGTGTGCAGCCGCCGGGCGACTGTCTGGTGCTCCTTATGGGCGGGCCTTGAAAGCCGAAATTTCGGCCAGCTTGGTCCACAGGTCGCGCTCTTCGTCCGTAATCTGGGCTGGAACCCGGATCATGACTCTTGCAAGCAGGTCGCCGCGTTTGTCGCCCGCTCCAAGGCCCTTGCCGCGCAGGCGGAACTTGCGCCCGGAGCTGGAACCAGCGGGAATCTGCATCTCTACGCTGCCTTCAAGGGTCGGAACCTCAACCCGCGCGCCAAGCGCGGCCTCCCATGGGCCAGTGCCAGGTCGCACTGCAGGTTGTCGCCGTCCATCTTGAAAACCGCGTGGGGCAGGTAGCGCACTCGCAAAAAAGGTCGCCCGGCGTGCCGCCCGGCACAGGGTCCCCCTGCCCTGCGAGGCGCAGTTTTGCCCCCTCGCGGATGCCTGAGGGCACATTGACCTCAAGGGTTTTTGTGCCTGCGGGCATGTTTATAGAAACCGAACGCGGACCGCCGCGCAGTACTTCCTCAAGGCTCAGCGCCAGCTCCGCCTCCACGTCGCGGCCGCGCCGCTGACGGGCGGAAAACCCGCCGAAGGGGTCTGGTCCAAAATTGGCCCCGCGCCCGCTGGCCTGCCCGCCAAAGGGGCCGCCATATTGACCACCAAATTGGCCGCCGCCTCCAAACAGGGTTTCAAAAAAGTCTGAAAAGCCTGAACCGTCAAAATTTTTGCCGTTGAACGTAAAATGCACATTCTCAAAGCCCGGTTCACCCTGAAACTGCTGGCCGTGCTGCCAGTTGGGGCCAAGCTGGTCATACAGTTTGCGCTTTTCCGGGTCTTTGAGCACTTCATAGGCTTCGTTGATTTCCTTAAACTTCTCCTCAGCCTGCTTGTCGCCTGGGTTGAGGTCGGGGTGGTATTTGCGGGCAAGCTTTTTGTAAGCCTTGGATACCTCCTCGGCAGCCGCTCCGCGTTCCACACCCAGAAGTTTATAATAATCCTTGTACGATACTGCCATGATGCGTGCTCCCCCGTCGGCTCGTTTCCTTGACGTGCGTTCAGATTACACCTGTTCGCACCGTCTGCCCATAAAAAGTAATGTCAGGCCGCGCGTCGTCAATAGGTAAATGCCGTGTTTTTATCTGGCATTACGCAGGGGTTTCCACAGATATCAACAATAAGGCCCCCGCTGCCGCAAATGCGACGGCGGGGGCCTTGACGTGGCGGGTGGATTGTCTACGGCAGCAGCGGCCCGCGCGAGCCAATGGTGTAAAAATTACGGCCGACGCGCGTGGCGCCGTTGAGCAGGGTGCTGCTCAGGCCAAGGTAGTCGGTATCCGCCCGCGACCCCGCAAAGTCGGCGGTGGATGCCGCCTCTGCCGACTGGTTGCGCAGGCTCCAGGCGCGCATGTCTTGCATGTGGGCTCTGCTTTGGCCCTGTTGCTCGGCGGAGAGGGCGTCCAGCTCGCCTTTTTCGGCGGTGTCCAGATTTTTATCCAGGGCGGAGCCAACATCGGTCTGCGCTCCTGAGGCCCCGGCCTCAGCGCGTTGCGAGCCGATGATGCGGGCGGCTTCCTGTCTTTTGGCCTGAGCCGCTTCATAGCCCGCACGGCGCTCCTGCCGGGCTGCATCGTCCGCAGCCTCGGCGTTCAGCTCGGCCTGTTGGGCGTTGCGGGCCGCCAGCTCCGACTGGTATTCCTCCTGCTGGCGGCGGTTTTCGGCCTGCTGCACCGCGCCCGCCGTTCCGGCTGCGGCCCCGGCAAGGGCCACTGCGGCGCTGATCATGGCGGCTGTGCTGGTTGCTATGGCCATTGGGTCTCCTCCTGTCTGTCCGCTGCGGCAGTGTTGGCCTTGAGCCGCAGCGTCTTGTGCCAGATGGTTTCTGTGGGTTGTGCCCCAAGACGGCGGTAAAGCGCATGACATGGGCGGGCGGCTGGCGAACTGTACTGCACAAGCCCCACCCCGCGTGCGGCAAGGGCCGTCTCCGCATGACGCAGCAGCCGCAGGGCAAACAGACCGCCGCGTGCCCAGGGGCAAGATACAGGCCGTCCAGCGCCGCCAGCAGGGTTTGCGGGCGGTGGGGGCAGGCCACCAGCGTAAGGCGGCGTAGCCTGCCAGCGGCCTGCAACTGCCCGGTGTTTGCGGGATACTGCCCCGCCCCTGCAGGACGTGGTTGCCGTCGGCGGCTGGGCCCTGACTGTCCGGGCACGTTGCCGCGCCGGTATGGCCGCGCGCTGCGCTGATGTGCAGCATGCCCAGCCTTTCAAGGGTAGCATAGCGTGTATGGTCAAGGGCGTAGGTTTGCTGCCCGTGCAGGGGGGCCTCCACCTCGTCCCAGTGCGCAGCCGCAAGATGACTGGCCTCGTGCGCCAGCTGCGAAAAGGTTTCTGTTGCAATGGTCAGCATGCGTGCTCCTTGCTGGGGCGTAACGGGTTGATTCGTCAGGCAAAGGTGATATCCAGTGTGAGCGCCAGGATGCGAAATGGCAGGGGCCGTTGCTGCACAAGCCAGATGCTCGCCTGATTGTCCCATCCGCCGCAGGGGGCGCAGGCCAGATCGCCGGAAAAAGGCTGTACGGCCTCTGACCAGCGCTCCGGCATAAAAGGCAGGTCGTACAACTCTGTGCGGCTGGGGCCGTACTGACCGCCCACGCTGCGGTAGAGTCGCAGCGAGCATGAACCGTAGGCGCGTCCGTGCGTCAGAGTTGTGCCAGAGTTGAGGTCGCTCTCTACCGGCAGGGGCGAAAGCACGGAAACATAGGGCAAACCGGCCTGTACTGCCGTGGCGGCGTAGGGCAGTTCTATGCGTCCCCCGCGCACCACGCAGCCTTCAACCGGGCTGCCGTCGGCCAGCACGGCCAGCGAGCAGCCTTCCAGGTGTTCGAGCCCAGCCACTTCCCTGGTGGGGGCGGCGGCGCGTATGCTCAGGCCGCAATCCACAAAATAGGCGTCGGCAATGGGCTGGCTGTCTGTCCAGACCGGGGCCAGCCGCTCAAGAAAATAGCGTGTCTGTCCGGCTATTTTTCGCTTGCACCACCATGGCCAGCGCATCCCCGGTCTTGTCGGCCACAGCCGCCACCGAGAGCACATTGCCGTCGGTGATGTGGCGCGACCAGCCCCAGATGTCGTGCTCCTTCATGTAGGTAAAGGCCAGCAGCAGGCCGTCGTCGCGCACGCACCAGATGGTTGAGCCGGGCGTTTGCTGGTAGGCCCACTGCTTGATGGTGTGGCCCTCAAACAGATGAGGCGCAAGGATGGAAAGGTCGTTGCCCGCGTAGCCGTCTTTTTCAAGCGAATAAAAAAGGTCGCGCACGCGCGAGCCGTGGCGCTGCACGTGCAGCACAGAATTGCCGATGATGATGGGCGCAAGCCCCGCGCTGCCCCAGTACGATTGGGCCGTGATGCTGACCTTTTGCGGCGTTATGGCTGTGCCGTCGCCGCCGCTTGCCTTGTACTCGCTGCCCGCCGTGCCCACCAGCAGATCGCCGAAGCTGGCGATCCAGGTGACGGAATCGATGGAGCCGGAGGCAATGAGGTATTCCACGGGGTCGTCGTCCTGCAGCGGGCGTGACTTGCGAAACGACTCAAAATCGCCCGTGCGCGACATGTAGAAAGCCTGTGGCGTGGCAGGCGTTGCGGCCAGCACCATCCGCTGCTGGTGAAAGGCCACCACGCCGGGATTGTTGCCGTCGGCAAAGGGGTTCCAGTCTTCGCCGGGGGTGTCGGTGGTGTCGGCCTTGTAGTTCTGGTCGCTGAAGCTGGTGGAGGACGATACGCCGATAAAGCCAAAATAGCCCGCTTCTTCACGGTAGATGTTGTATTCTGCCGCGCCGTCCACGGCGGACCAGCTTATGTTTGTGCTGTTGCCCACCACCCAGTCGGATGGGTGGCGCGCCGAGGGGCACTCCCCTGCGGGGGATGCCAGCGACTGCCTGCCGTTGGCGTCCACCGCCGTCACCTTGTAGCGCAGTGTGTAACTGCCGCCGCTGCCCGAAAACGACAGGCTTGGCGCGGCGGGCGCGGGCAGCGAGGTGTTGAGCTCCACCTGCTCGAGACTCCAGGCGTAGGAGCCGCCTGCGGCCTCGCGCCGTATAATTTTGTGCAGGGGGTAGGCCGGGTGGGCCAGGTAGACCACGTCGCCCACCTGTGCGTGGCAGATGGCAAGCAGATCTTCCGCCGCATAGGGCGTGGCAATGACGCCCGCGTCGGTAAAACCCTCGATGGTGGCAATACGCAAGGTTTTTTGGCCCAGTACGAGAACAAAATTCTGCGAGGGTAGAGCGCTAAAGCTGAAGGGCAGCAACACTGCGCTGGCGTCAAGTTCGGCCAAAAATTGGGTTCCGGGCCTTCTGGCCACATCGCCGTGCAGACCGGGCAACATGTTTTCCATGCAGGCAACGCAGTTGCGGTAGCGGGAGAGGTCGTATCGGGCTGAAAGCGTGGGCGCGATTTCGCCGCCGGTAAAGTTTTGCAGGGCTACGCGCATGGCTGCTCCGCCTGTGGCGTACTGGGGGCGGCAGGCCAAGGCGTCGCCGCACCGCCCCCGTCCCACGGCGCGCCGGGCTGCTCCGGCAGGGCGCGCAGGGCGGCGCGGTAGGCTTTGACCTGCGCCAGAGCCTCAGCCGTGATGGGGTAATCGGGCAGCAGCATCTTGTCCGTATCAGCAAGCAGTGCATCACGATTCGAGCGCAGGGCGATGAACTGCGCTGCAGTTGTGGCCGTGGCATGCGCTGCGCACAGCTCGCCCCACGAGGGTTTGCTGCGCGTGCCCTCCCACAACACGGCGTCCCAAGCCTCATGAGTGCCCGCCGTTACCGAGCCGCCAAACTGCCAGCCGGTTCCCAGCTGCTCAAGGGCTATGCGAATGTCGATTACATTTTCCATATGCGCAGCTCCGAGTAGACTTCGCTTATATTTGCAGCCCCTACGGCGAATCCGAGACCGTATGAACCTATTGCGCTGCCTGTGTACATCCTAAGTTCAATTGACGTTTGCGCCGCCAACGTAAACTCGCCCTCCACTTCTGGGCAAACGTAGCCATAGTACGACTGATTTGCAGTCATGGAATTTCCATGCAGCAGATATGCAGAGTTTGTAGCATCGTATATTGCGCACCGGGTATTAGAGGCTGCGTACGCCGGAGTTTTGCCACGCACATAATACCGACCGGCAGGGAGTGTAACCCTGTTGCTCGCCAGCGACGCGCCACTCAGGCTGTTGTTTTTTACTGTGTTAAGGTCGCGTGTTTGCCATGCGGCAGCAGCGGACGTTCCCCCATGCGTTCCCGATGTCTTTTCATCACGGGCGTAGCAGGTACAGACCAATGGCGTTGCCCGTGGCGTTGCTCAAATCTACGTTGGCTTTGCCAGCGAGCGCCGCCATGTAATTCGACCAGTCGAACACGCTGGCGCTGTTCTGCGCGGAGGCCAGAACCACAAAATGCCGCAAGCGTACCTGCTCATCGGTAACAGTGGTGGAGTTGCCGTAAGTTGAATCTGAGTCGCTTGCGCGGAATGTGAATCTGCTCTGGTTTGATCCGCCACTGTCCGACACCCCTTGCCAGACGATGGGCGACACCGATCTGGAAAACGCTCCAGATGCGATATGGGCATAGTCCAATGTGCGTACGTTAGCGTCGAGTGTACCCGTGATGTTCGGCAGCCCTGCCTTTACGCTTTTGCCCAGCTCTGCGGAGCTGGAAGCCTGCGTGATGCTGTCGCCGTCCTTGAGCAACGGGACTTAAATTTCTGGTTATCAGCATCGAGCGCAAACCTGGCGCAGTTTCCCGTTAAACCGGCCTGTGTGGCCCATGCGGCGTATGTGCAGGTAAGCAGCTTGCCGCCAGCAAGATAGGTGTCATACAGGTTAGGGAACTGCGCCCGCGTGTACTCGCCGCCGTTGGCCGGTACGCAGCCGTTAGGCACGTAGCCGTCGGCGCACAGCAGGGTTTGTATGCTGCCGATCAGCGTTGTGGATATGGCGGCAACGCCGTTTTCCACCACATCCAGGCGGTTGTCCTGCTGCGTGTTTATCTGCTCCGCCGCATCCATGCGCGGGGCCATGCCGCCCGAGGCGGCAGTTGCAGCCTCTGCAGATTGTGCCGCCGCCTGTGCGGCCAGTTCTGCCGCGTCGGCCTGCGCCGTGGCCGCGTTTACGGCGTCTGCGGCTGCTGTCTGCACTGTCTGCGCTGCCGTGTTGGCGCTGTTGGCGGCCGCCGTGGCGCTGGCCGCTGCCTCCTGCGCGCAGATTGCAGCCGCTGCGGCGTGATGCGCCGCCTCGTCGCGGCTGTTGCACACGGAGCGCACCACATCTTCGGGCGACTGGTCGCTGGTGGCTGGCAATATGACGGCGCGGGTAATTTTTTTCGTTGAGCTGCTGCAATTCGGCAGTGGCCTGGTCGAGCCCGTCCTCGATCACCTGTGGATCAAAGCGCGAGGCCGAAACAAGGTCTATGCTCTGGGCAAAGGGCATGTCGCGCACGATGGCCAGCCGCCAGCCCGCAGGCAACGGCGCGCCCTCGTGCAGATAGGTCAGCGTGCCGCCGCATTCGCCAAGGCTTGCCGTCCAGCCCTGCGCCGCAGCTGGTGAACCCGTCGGGAGAAGTGACGCTGACGCTGAGCTGGTCTGTGCTCCAGACCTTGAAGGCAAAAGGAAAAGCCGTAGCCGCCCCGTTGCCTTGGTACACGGCGCGGCTTGGGCTGTAGGGCAGGGTCATGCCTGACTCCTTGCTGGGTTAAAGGTGTTGCTGCGCCTGACTCAGCGCGCGGCAATCCAGGGGTCTTCCGTAGGGCGGTCGCTGCGCTCCGAGGCGGCGGCGCTGCGGGCCGGGGGAAGGCTGTCGGCATAGAGCTGCTCCAGCTCGGCGGCCTTCTGGCTGCTGCCCTTGAGCAGCGGCGCGGCGATGAGGGCCGCCAGTTTGCGCGAGAGCATGTGCGCAAACAGGTCGTCAAACAGGCGGCTGTTGCGTACATCCTCGGTGTACAGGGCGAGGGCGCGCGCCGCGTCGGTAAGCAGCAGAGAGCCGTCGCCAGCCGCGTTCTGGGCCAGGCAAAATGGACGGGAGGCAATTACCCTCGTGGCGCACCTCATGCACCTTGAGGCAGTCGTCGGGCAGGGCGTAGGCAAAGCGAAATTCCGGTGCGTAGCCGTCGGGCAGCGGCACAAGGGGCATCCAGGCCCGGCGCTGGGCAAAGCTCCAGGGAAAATCCCGCAGCACCTGCCGCCGGGCGGAATCCCAGTACAGACGGCACTGCAGGGCTTCGGGCGTATTTTCCTGCTCGGAGGCAACGCTGCGCGTACCCAAAAAACCAAGCGCCCGGTTCCACACGCTTATCTGGCTGATGGTCATAACGAATCCTGTGCTGAAGTGGGATGACCGCAAACCTTCCGGGAGGCAGACCCGCCCGGAAGGTTTGCGAAGGCGCGCGAGCAGGCTACCGCCTGCGGAAGGCTAGCCTGCCATGATGGCGGGCTCGTAGGGCAGGTCTTCCTCACGGGTAAGGGCGGCAAAGATGCGCCCGGCGCTGACGGTTTTGCCCGCCACCGGGGTAAGGGCGAATGAAAGCCGCAGCCAGCCGAGCCGCGCGCCCTGAGGCAAAAAGCGCAGGTAGGGGCGGGCGCCCAGGGCAAGGCCCGGAGCTTCAGCCGTGTTGGCGATGGTCACGCTGGCGTCGGCAACGGCGGTCCAGGGGCCGTCGGCGCTGTCGGACTGCTCCATGCTGATGGTCAGGCCCTGCGTCTCGGCGGGCAAGAATGCCTCGGTGACAGACAGACGCAGGGGTATGGGTTCCATGCGGCCCGGAATTTTAAGGCCGGTGAGGGGCACAGGGTTGCCTGCGGCGTTGGCGGTAAGGGGGCCTTCAAAAAAAATGCTGTTGCGGTCAATGATGGACATGGTGGCTCCTTTGACAGGCGTTTGGGTAAAAATTGGGGGCCGAAAGCGTGATATTTTGCGGGGCAGAGGCTCTGGAAACCGCTGCCTCCGCTCATGACCCGTGCGCTACAGCACGGCCTCGCTGGAGAGAATGGCGTCGCACTGGCGCACAGGCCGGCCATGCAGCACGGGCACGGCCTTGGAGTCGAAAAATTCGCCGTACTGCAGCTGCACGTTGCCCGCGTCGGAATTCTGCAGCTCAAGGGCGGTGAGCACGTCGGCATTGGCGTACCAAACAGCCTTTTGGCGCAAATGCTGGGGCATGAGGTTTTTGGCTTCGATGGTCAGCTTTTGCAGATCCACAAATCCGCTCTGCCCCTTGCGTTTGCCAAGCGCGGACACCGGCAGGTTGGCAATGCGCACGATGCCGCGCCAGTCGCGCACCGCAAGGCCGCAGCGCCAGTTGTACTTGTCGCCCACCACCTGATATTTGCGGCCATCCGGGTCCTGGGCCATGTAGGTTTTGAGGTCTTCGTGCGAGAGGCCGCCGCTTGCTCTCCTTGGGGTAGATGCCGTGAACCGACTGCGCACCCCACGAAATAAGCCACAGCGAGGTGCAGCCGTCGGCGTCGCGCCCATCCTGCATCAAGCACGTTTTTGGCGTCCTGCGCCGGATAGCGCATGGCAAGGCCGTTGAATTCGTCGGGGTTGATGTTGCTGTTGCCATAAAACAGCGTGGTGGCGACCTTCTGGCGCATGGCCTCGGCAAAGGCCACGCCCTTCGCTCATGCGAAATACCTTGTCGCGGCTGCCGTAGAGGCGCAGCTCTTCCACGTCCAGCTCCATGATGGCCTCAAGGATGCCGCAGCCTTCCTTGACCTGGCTCCACTGCGACTTGGAGGGCGGCGTGCCCTGATAGAGCCTGCGCCAGTAAACTTCGGGCAGGCCTGTGCGGATGCGGGTGAGGTGGCCGTCGCTCTGGTTTGATTCCATCCAGAGCACATCGTCCATGATGTCGTTGGTCTTGTTCATCAGCTCGATGATCTGCCCGGCCTTGTCGCCGCGGTAGAACTGTTCCATTTCCGCCAGGGACACCACCAAACCCATGGAATTAGCCATAATACCCTCGTGTGTTAGTGCGTTTTGCAATGAGCGTCAGTGAAAGCCGCGTTGCGGCGGGTACTGCTCAGGCCCTGCCGTTGCGCGAGCTCCAGCCCGCGTACATGCGCTCCTCAAGCGGCGGCATGCCGCCGCCCGCCTGCCCCTGCACCAGCCCGTCCTCCATGAGGGCGTCGGCAAGGCGGTTGAAAAATCGCAGCACGTCGGGGTTGTTGCCGTAGCCGGTCTGCTCCAGCAGCTGGCCAATGCGTTTGCCCTCGTCAAAGCGGTCAAGGGCAAGCTGGGCGCGGGCAACAGTTGCGGGCAGGTTTGCGCCGCCCAGCTGCGGGTCTTCCGTGACCTCCTTGCGCCACTGGCCGAGCTGTTGTTGCCAGTGCTGCCGCTGGCTGGCCTCGTGCTCGCGCAGGCGCAGGGCAAAGGGGTCCTCCTGCGGGGGCTTCTGGCCGGGGGTTGCCTCGCCGGGGGGCGGGGTCTGCTGCGCTGGGGCGGGGGCGGGAAGCGTTGTTGCCGCTGTTGTCCTGCCGCTTCATGTTGCGTGTCGCCCGCCGGGGCAGTGTCGCCCTGGGGCATGGCAAGGTCAGAAGGTGCTGAGATCATGTGCGTCGTTCTCCTTGGTTTGCAGCAGTAAGGGGAGGTGGCCGGGGTTGGCCTGTTGCAGCAGCCGTATAAGGCGCATGCCCACCATGCGGCGGCCCTCGGTATAAAAAAGTCGGGCGCTTTCCGCCTGTTGGGGCGCGTCCCCCACATCCTCGGCGTAAAAGTTGCGGCACAGATGCAGCAGCCAGCGCAGCAGCAAACGGCCCTGAGGCGTGCCCATAAGCCCGTCCACCGCCATGCGCATGGCGCGGTCGAGGGCGACGGCCTGACTGGCTGGCTTTGAGGGATTTTCCGCCTGTTCGTATGGGGCAAAAACGTCCATCAGGGGGGCATCCATCAGCAGCTCCTTTTGGGCTGGAGCTCATGCCCGGCCCCCGGTGCGGGGGGTGCAGCCAAAGCATTTTTTCTGAAGTCTGGCGGTTCGGGCCGCGCCTGCTGCGCAGGGGCATCCTTAGTGGCATCATGCGCGGCGGAGCCCGGCCATGCGCGGCGCAGCAGCCGCGCAAGAGCGTCAAGCGCGCTGCCCTGGCGGCCATCGGGGCCGGTCAGCGTGCTTTGCGAAAGCTCGCGCACCATGCCCACGCCTTTTTCCACAGCCTGGGTTACTGCCTGCGCCTGCGCGGCCTCGGCCCGGGCGTTGCGCAGCTGCGCGCGTTCCTCCGCCGAGCGCGTAGAGGCTCACGGGCAGGCCAAGGCTTTCGGCATAATTGTCCAGCAGGTGATCGACGTTGAGTGTGTCCAGGGCTTCCGGCCAGGCCGCCGAAGCCCTGAGGGTAAGGGCCAGATACTGATCCGCCGCGCTGATGCCCACGAGCTTTTGCGCCTGGGCCAGCAGCGACACAAACTCCACCCTCAGGCGACGGCCAGCCAGCTCCGGCGGGCAGGGGGGCAGCATGTCGAGGTCGCGCATGCACTCAAAGGTGCGGTCCATCAGCGGGATAAACAGCTCGTCGTGCAGGCGTTCCAGCACCGGCCCCACAAGAATGAGTTTTTCTTCTTCCCTGGCGGCTATTTCGCTGGCGGTAACGCCGCTGCGCCCGTCCAGAATGAGCTTGAACAGATCGTTGTAGAGCCCCTTGCGTATTTGGTCCTGCACCGATTCCATGGCCTTGCGGGCTGTGGCCAGATCGGGGTTGATCTGCAGCAGGGGCGTGGCCGCCTGGGGGCTTTGCCCCGGTGCGCTGTCCACATAGTTGACGCCGCCGGGCGTCAGGTCGAGACCCACGGAGCGCAAGCCTGCCGCCACGCTCATGGGCGGGTCCACGGATTTGTGGATGGCCTTGAGCGTTGTGACGCCCATCTGCTGCAGCATGCGGCAGTCGGGCAGGGAGTCCATGGCGGGCGAGCGCCCGTACACGTCGTTGCCCGCCACGTCCCAGCGCGGCCCAAAACCGGGAAACGACCGGAAGCCCGAAACCCGCAGAGCCTGACGGTTGCCGTCGCGCCCTTCCAGCCAGTAGACCGAGGCCACGGGCATGCGGACCGGGTCTTGCTGCGATAGGCGCTCATTTTCGCGCGGGTATACCGCCTGGATGACGTTGCGCCTTTCTTCGGGATTACGCCGCGCCGCCTCTCTCAGGGTGTCGGGCATGGCCTCGGGACCGAATGCCTGGGAGATCTGGCGCAGGGTCATGGCGCTGCGGCGAAAAACCGTATCCACCCTGCGCGCGGCGTCGCAGTCGAGGGCGTATTCACCGGCGCACAGAGGGATAAATCGGAATCCATGCACGGGGTCGGCCAGTTCAAAAACAAAGGCGGTGCCAAAGGTGCCCAGCTCTCCGTACAGGGTGTGCATGGCGTTGTAGAAGTTGGAACGCTGAAAACCGAGCGCATGCGCGTGGCTACTTCGTCGAGCCATGCCTGACCCGCACGGCTGCGGGCAAGCTCCACATCGTCAAGGCTCAGGCGAAACCACGGACGCGCGGGGCTGGTCAGCCCGCCCTGCAGGCCAGCCGCCAGAGTGCGCATGGCCAGAATGCCCGTGGCGTCCACAAGCCCCCGGTTGAGCATGGGGCCTTCTTCCGTCGCATCCGTCTGCGGGTTGAGCCGGCAGCGGGTGGGCAAAAAATGGTCCGCCAGACTTTGCCATGCTGCGTCCCATGGGGCGCGGCGCTGCAGCAGGGCATCGTGACGGCGCGACAACGCCTGCACATCCTCTGGGTTTTGGCCTGCTGTCTGGGCGGCCGGCCTTGCCGCAATATCGGGCGAGTCGGTCATATTACTGCCCCAGCAAGGTTTTGGTGGTGGCGTCTCTACGGCTGAGCGGGCTTGTGTACACAGAGCCGTTGATGCCTGCGGCCTTGGCGGCCTTGTCCCTCTGGTTTTGACGCGCCGCCGAGGCGGCCTCGGTTACGGGTTTTTCCACTTCCGGTTTGGGCACGGGCGCAACTGCGGGCACGTCGGGCGTGCCGCCTCCTCCAAATCCCATGATAGGCTCCTTGCGGCTAAGATTGTTGAAGATCACAGTTGTCGGCTGCTGTCAGATGTTGCGGCGTGCAGAGCACAAGCATGCCGTCGACCCACGACCTTTTGCGGGCGTGTAGACATGCCCCGGGCAAGCGCCCCAGCAGGCGAAAACCGCAGCTTTCGGCCAGACGCCATGCGTGGCGGTTGGGGGCGGGGCACAGCCCCATGACGGCAGAGCAGTCAAGGTGCTCAAAGGCCCAGCCCAGAACTCCGCGAGCCATGGGGACAGCCAGACCAGCCGTCTGGCGGAAGGTCGTGAAGTCAAATTCCCACACCCGCCCGCGCCGGGGGCTGAACATGGCGCAGGCCAGCAGGTGCGCGGGATCTGCAGGGGTTGCGCCGGTTTGCCCCTGACTGTGGCGTAACAACCCACCAGTACGCCGCGCGTGGGTGCTGTAATGTCCTGCCATTGCGCAAGCGAGGGGCTGGCCAGGGAACTCATGGCGCAGGCTGTGAGCCCCTCGGCCTGCATGCGGAGAAACACGGCGTCGCGGGCGGGTTGATCCGCAATGGGCGCGTAGCATAAGCGCATCAGTTGCCTCCAAAAAAATCATAATTGGTGCGGGCGCGGCGAGCGCCGGGGGCTACCTCCTGCTGCGGGCGGAAACCAGTGACGGCATAGCGCAGAGCGTCCGCCGCGTGGCTGGCCCAGTCGTGCAGAGGGCCAGAACCCGCCTGCTCGCCCTGGGCCGCGCCAGCCCGCCAGCGCCGCCGGTAAGCACGCAGGGCCTTGAGCCCCCGGGCGCAGGCTGCCGCATCAAACCAGAATCGCGGCAACTGCCTGCGTAGGGCGTCTATGCCGTCGGCCAGCGACAGTGCCGGAGCCATGGTAAAACGGATGCCCAGCCGGGCGGCGCTCTCCCATCTGCTCTGGCCCGTACCCAGCTCGCGCACGCGGATGTCGTGCGGGGCAATGTGCGTGCCGTACACAAATCCCCGTCCGGCAAGGGCGCCCTCCGCAGCCAGCGGCGTCCCGGCCCCATCCGCCGGGCGGGCCTTGGCGGCCAGCACCTGCGCATAGTGGGACAGGCCCTCGCCCGAAGCTTCGTAATAGTCTATGATGCGCCAGCAGCCCGAAGGCTCGACCTGAAAAAACCAGATGGCCGTGGCGTCATCCATGCCCAGATCCCAGGCGGTGTGCACGGGCAGCTCCGGCGTGCAGGGCAGGGGGCGGATGCGTCCCTCGCGTTCCGCAGCATCAAGCAGGGGGGCGTAGTAGGCCCCGCGCACGGCTGCGGCAAACGAACACTCGAATTCCTGCAGGTATTCGGCTTCATCCATGCCCCGGCGGGCAGCCGCCAGCTCGCTTGCGGGCAGGTAGCCCGTTTCGGAAGCGGGAAAGCGAAACCGCGACCACAGTCCTTGGGTATCCGCGCCAGCCTGCTGCCACACGTCGTAGAGCAGGTTGTCCGTGCCCTGGGGAGTGCCGCAAAACAGCGCCCGGCCCTGACGGTCGGCCAGCATTGGGCGCAGCACCTGCGTCCAGACCTGCCGGGGCATATCTGCCGGTTCGTCCAGCACCAGATCGTCCAGATACAGACCGCGCAGGGCCTGTGCGTTTTCCGTGCCCAGCAGGCGGATGCGCCCGCCCGTGGGCAGCACGCAGACGAGCTCGCTTTCGAGAAATCGCGTGCCTGGCACGGCCCCAGCAAAGCGTTTGCAGTAATCCCATGCCACAGCCTTGGCCTGCCCCAGAAAGGGCGCCGCATAGGCAGCGCGCCAGTCGTCCCGGCCCACGCGTAAAGCCTGGCGCACAAGGTCATTGATCGCAGCCACGGTTTTGCCAAAGCGCCTGTGGCAGAGCAGCACGCAAAAGCGTGAACGCTCCTCGTGAAAGCGCCATTGCAGCGGCCGGGGGCTGTAGGGGATGATGTGCGGTTCTGGCTGGGACATGGACTAACACCCTTATAACGTTGCAGGTAAAACTGGCTGCGCGGGCTGGTTGTGTCGCGTGTTGACGCCGCCTGGCTGGTTGTTGGCCGCGTGGCTGGCGGTGCGTTCTGTTGCTTGCCCGGTTTTGCGTCCGCCCTTTTGCGATGCTTGGGGCAGCCTGCCGGACGCGGCGCTGGGCGGCCCGCCCCACACGACCACCATGCGGGGCTCGGCTTCGGTTGGTTCGTCGTCGCGCAGCGAACGCAATATCGCGTGCAATTCTTTAATTTCTTTAACAATATCGATACTTTTTTCTGCAATGTCAGCGGCGCTGAGCGTGCGGGTAAGCAGATCGAGCCGTTGCTCCAGGCTGTCCAGCAGGGGCATGTTGCGTGCGGCCGCTCTGCGTTTGACGGAGGGCATCAGTTGCAGCCTCCCGTTGCATCCACGCCCGCACGGCAGCCGTACTGCACGCCTACGTGGGGGGTATGGTTCTGGCGGTCTTCGTGCCGGTCAAAGTTGTGCTCGAGGCGTTCGAGCAGGCGATCGAGACCCGATATGCGGGCGTTGAGGGCCTGCATTTCGCCGCGAAGGGCCGCCAGCTCGTTTTGCAGGCCAGCCATGTCGGCAGTGCCGGGGGCGAGGCGCAGGTGTTGCTCAAGCGCGTCGAGCCTGCGGGCTGAGGCGGCCTCGCGCCTGGCGTCGCGCTGCACGTGCAGCGAATAGTCGTCGGTGCGCACAAAGGCCCGCCTCAGGCTCCACAGCGCCCAGGCAAACAGCCCCTGCACGAGCAGCACAAGCAGGCTTGCCCCGGTGGAAGAAAAAATGTCCATGGTCAGCTAACCTCCAAACCAGTCGGGTGCGGTCAAAGGGCGGTCTGGGGGGGCTAGAATCCCAGTCCCAGCATACCCAGCAGCAGGGTCATGATCTGGTTGAGGGCCGAGGGCGGCAGGTGGTCGCCCCATGCCGGAAATAACAGGGGAACAATGATGAGCCGGCCAGCAACCTCCCAGCCAAAGAGCAGGGTGAGCATCCAGCCCAGAAACGAACGCCACAAACGCAGCAGACTGGCGGGCCCGCCGCTGACCTCCGCCTCGTTGATGCGGCTCTGGGCTTCATTTTGCTGGCTGCGGTCGGGCAGAATTTTGCCCACAACGCCGGAGATGCCGCCAATGAGAGTGCCGAGCAGGGACCACATGCTAGTTGGCCTCCCGTTCGAGGTCGGCGAGATACTGGGCCAGGGCCTTGACCCTGTTGCGCCAGCCATCAAGAAAAACCTTCAGCGACGGACGCCTTGCGGCCAGGTCGCGGTAAAAGGCGTCGCGCAGGCGCAGTATCTGCCGCGCGGCAAACCAGTGCAGATTGGCCGATTCAAGGGCTTCGGCCAGCTCCGTTGTGCGGCTGCCCGGGATGCCGTCCTCGGCAATGGGGGTGTAGTGGTCAAGCTGGGCTTCGCCCACGGCGTTCATGCCCCGCTGCATCTGACGGACAGCCCTCCCTGGCCCCATGTTTACCGCGCCGTCGTACAGCGTGACGGCCAGGGGCAGGGGTAGGGCCGCGCAACCCAGGGCATCCCAGAAATGCCTTTTGAACAGGGCGGCGGCCTGAGCCCGCGTGCAGGCCCGGATGTCGTCGGCGTCCACATCGCCGTCCATGTCCAGATCAAGGCCGCAATAGGCGCAGCTCGCGGTGCGGGCGTTGGGACAGTCGTCGCAGGTTTTATGCTGGCGCAGGCATTCCTGGCGGGCCTGTCGGGCAAGATCCTGCACCCAGCGCAGCGAGACCCCATAGTTGGTCAAGCCGCCCGGATCAGCCGGATGGTCGGTCAGTCCGCCTTCCCACTGGGCGGTGAATGCATGGGCTGTTTCAAACATGTTTGTCATGACGCTCTCCTTGCTTTGTTGGCAGCCACAGCGGCGGCGTGTGCACAACATGCCAAAAAGCGAGCCGCGCGTAAGACTGAAACGTTTCAGCAGGGCAAAAGCATTGCCTGGAGCCGGTTTGAGCGACAAAAAGCGCGTAATTGCGCAGTTGGGCGCAAAAAAAGCCAGCAAATTTGCTGGCTTAAAATTTTTGTCGGGGATGCGTGCGCCTGATTTGCGTCAGTGGCTGGCGTCGGGCCTGTCCGTTGCGGGCCGGGCGGAGTCGCCAAGCTTCATGAGCAACCGAGTCTGCGGAGGAACGGAGTTTTCCTTTTTCAAAATCTGCCAAACGCGGCGGTCGGATATGCCGTGCCGGCGGGCCAGACTGGACACTGCCGCCGTGCTGCTCGCGCCACGCCGGGTGCTGCGCGAAAAATCCCTGGTGATGTCGCGTTGGCGAAGGCGGTTCATCAATGCCGAACAGCGCGGCACGTACAGGCTGGTGCCGCCAAAACCGCCATAAGCTTGCGCAGGCACGCAACCCCCAGTTTTTTGCGTAGCGAGTGCCCTTTGTCCTTGGGCAGGCTGCGGGGCACACGGATGCTCTGACCGCCAAAACCTTGCAACACCAGCCAGAACTGGTGCAGGTCATTGAGCGCCGTCCATATCTGGCGGGCATTGTCCGGCAGGTGCTTGATGAGGCAGCGCCACTGTCGTTCGTCATCGTTTCTGCTCAGGGCGTCGCCCCAGGCGCTGTCTCTCTTGCATCGTTTGCACCCCCTGCCTGCTGCGGCAGCAGGGGGTGTTTTATCCATTTGAACCGCTTCCGCCGGTATATGCTCCGGCGCGTCGGCTTCAATCCGCCTATTGGTCATAGCGCGTCTCCACAATAGGGCAGGTGCGCGCCAGGATAAGATATGCGGGTAATACCGGCGGTGCGGGCGGGGTTTGCGAGCTGGGGGGGGCTTGCGCTGGGGCTTCCTGCTCTCTCTGGCTGGCCAGCAGACGCAGGTGGTCGATTACAAGGCGCAAAACCGGTTGCTGGAAGGCACACACGCCTGAGTGTAAGGAATCCAGCACAGCGCTCAGGTTTTGGATATCGTCATAAAATGCGGACATGCTATGCTCCAAAAATAGAAAATTAAATTAACGGGCCGTAAAATAGAAAAATCATTATTTTAGTAGATAGTCAAGGAAAAGTTTTAATAATAAGAAAAGTTTTAACATACTTATTTAATTTAATAAAAATGATAAATATGTGGCAAAATTAGCGAAGTATTAATACATAATAAAAAGTTTTCTTTGTGCTTTAAGGAAAACTTGAATTTAATTGAAAACGAATATAGGTATGCATAAACGGAAGCGCCAATTTATGAAATAAACGTTTGGAGCGGGATTGGATACTGCTGTTTGACCGGTCTTTGAAGCAATAAAAAAACAAGGGATAATCATGAAGACAGCGCAAGCGCCCCTGATATCGGCATTCGGCGCACGTATGCGTCAGCGCAGGGAAAACCTGGGTTTACACAAGCAGGTTCTTGCAGAGGCGGTGGGGCTGAGTTTGACGACCATCCAGCAGTACGAGAATGGGCAGCTGCCCAAGGGCAGCCATGCGGTGCGCCTGGCCGACGCCCTTGACTGCTCGCTTGACTGGTTGCTGGCAGGGCGCGGAGATTGCGGCGGCGGCATCGTGGATACGGCCGAAGCGCGGCTCATGATGGTGCCCATGGCCGAGGCCCGCCTGTCAGCGGGTACGGGCAGCTTTGAAACGGGTGGGGATGTGTTGCGGCATTACGCCTTCAGGTGGGACTTTTTGCGGCGCAAGGGCAACCCGGCGCAAATGGTGCTGCTGCGTGTTGCGGGCGACAGCATGCGGCCACGCATTGTAAACAACGACGTGGTGCTCATAGACCAGAGCCAGCGTGAGCCCATACCCGGCAGAATTTACGCCGTGGGCGTGGAAGACATGGTGTATCTCAAGGTGCTGGACGCCATGCCCGGCAAGCTCATTCTTACCAGCATCAACCCTGATTTTGCCCCCATTGAGGCAGATACCAGCGACCAGCTGGCGGGTATGGTGCGTATTATCGGCAGGGCTGTGTGGGTGGGCAGAGAGCTTGATTGAGCCGTGTTTGCCCGTGGCTGCTCGCGTCGCGCGCGGTTGGGGCAAACGGCTCAGTGTGAGTGGCTGCGCAGCAGACGTGGCGCAGGCTGCTCAGCTCTTGGGGGTAACGCCCGGCGCAGCAATTTTGTCCATATCGTGCTCGCTGGCGAGGTTGCGGTTCCATGCGCGGATGGCTGCACCCTGCGATACAGACCACTGTTGCGAGGTTTGCCCGCAAGAGCAGACAACGCGCCACACTTCCTGTTTACGGCCAGGGGGAAGCAGGGATTCCAGATGAACATTGGTTCCGCCGCAGACAAGGCAGGGGCGGATTGTGTGTGGATCAAGCTCTTTCATATATGGCAGCATACCAGCTTTGCCCATGCACCACAAGGACTGCCTCCGTGCTGGTGCAGACAAGCGCTGGAATATGGACCCAAAAAATAAATCTCGGCGGCAGAACAATTCTTAACGCTTCGTTGACGCGATAATTTGCACTGTAAGGCCGCACGCGACATGTGGCGCTGTGCAATTTTTTTACGTACCTTTTGGAGGAACTATGCGTTATCTGCTTATCATGCTCGTGTCCCTGATGCTTGCCGCCCCTGTCTATGCTGCCGGAACCACCGACGCTACCGCCGCTCCCGCCGCCCACAAGACCAAGCACGTGACAAAAGCCGCCCCTGTGGATACGGTAGCCAAAGCATTGGCCGCTGCCAACAAAACCCCTGTTTCCGTGACCGGTACCATTGTGGAACCCATGCAGGGCAAGAAAAACGGCTATATCTTTGACGACGGCACAGGCCGCATGACCGTGGTTTTGGGCAAAAAGGCCGCCGCTGCCGCTCACCTCGAAGCGCAGAGCAAGGTTCACCTGACCGGCGTTATGGTCGTCAAGGCCGGCAAGGAAGGCGTGATGGCTGTGCGTAAGGCTGAAATGCAGCAGTAGCCAGCTTCTATTGCAACAGATTGCGATGGTTTCCGATGCCCGCAGGCTGCGCCACAGTGCGCGGGCATCGGAAATCTTTTTGCCCTGTCACCTTCAACTACCTGTCCTGCCTCTGCCACAGAATATTTCTATCCACCCGGCGGCGCAGCCCGGCCTTTCGGAGAACAGTATGCAAACAGTGCGGCCCGCCCTTTGTTCCATGCTTTTGTGCATGGTATTCAGCCTTGTGGTTTTGAATTGGCAAACCGCGTGCGCGGCAGGGTTTGAAGGGCCTGGGGTTGCGGCCACCGTAACCCGGGCCGTTGACGTGCTTGGCGCGCAGGACGACGCCCCCTGCGAGCTTGAGGGGCATCTGGTGGAAAAACTGCCCCGGCGCAAGCACCGCTACCTGTTTGAAGACCACAGCGGGCAGGTTGTGGTTGAAATAGAAAACAAGGTTTTTGAGCATCTCACCATCACCCCCAAGGACAAGGTTCGCCTGCTGGGCCATGTGGACTGGAACCGCAAGCGTCCTAACGAGGTTGAGGTGGATTCGCTCTCCATTATCGGCCCCATTACCGCCAAGGATATGCCGGAGATCGCCCCCGCCCCCCAAAAGTCCGGCCCGGCGAGGCGCTGACATGCCCATTGCCATTTTGCTTGTGGAGGACAACGAGGACATCCTCGCCAACCTTTACGCGTTTTCTTGAGCCGCTGGGCTATGAACTAGACTGCGCCCGCAATGGCAAAACTGGCCTGTCCATGGCGCTTGAGCAGCATTTTGACTGCATCGTGCTTGACGTGATGCTGCCCGGTCTTGACGGTATAAACCTGTGCCGCGCCCTGCGCGAAAAGCATCAGCGCCACACGCCAGTCATCATGCTGACCGCCAGGGATGCCGTGGCCGACAGGGTGCAGGGTCTCGAAGCCGGGGCGGACGACTACCTTGTCAAACCCTTTGCCCTTAAGGAACTCGAAGCCAGAATACGCGCGCTGTTGCGCCGGGGGCGCATGTCGGCCGCCAATGCCGCCGATGGCGGCGCAGTGTGGACCTACGCTGATCTGACATTCAATGCGAGCGAGCACTGGGCCGAGCGTCAGGGCCGCCGTCTGCGGCTGAGCCCCACGGGTTTTCGCATCCTTGACGAGCTGGTGCGCGTTGCGCCGGGGCTTGTGCGGCGAGAAGATCTCGAGCACAGTCTGTGGGGCGACGACCCGCCGAAGGCAGCGCCCTGCGCACGCACATCCACGAGCTGCGGCGCGAGCTGGATAAACCCTTTGCCTTGCCCCTGCTGCACACAGTGCCGCATGTCGGCTACCGGCTGAGCACTGACCCCGGAGAAACCGACTGATGCGCAGGCCTCCCACCCCTCGCGTTTACGCTGCAGACGGCTGTGCCGCCTCTCCCCGCCGCAGGACGAGCATTCGTCGCCGTCTGCTGGCGGCTTTTGTGTTTTTGGCCCTGCTCATGAGCGCGGCCCTGGGGATAGTGGGGCGGCTGTCGTTTGATTCGCTGGGAACCTACCTGGTGGGCTGGCACGCCAGACCGGTGATGGAAGCCTTTATCGAGGCGGAAAAGCGCGCCTGGGAGGCTGAAGACAACGGCGGAGGCAATCTGTACTACGGCGAAGACCTCGCGGTGGTCATGCATTGGCGTTTTCTTGTAGGCAAGCAGGTGCCGCAAGAGTGGCGGGATATGCCCGACGGGCTGCATTTCATCAACCACATGGAAGAATTTATTCTTATCGAGCGCAGGGACGACGTCATCTATGTGCTCAACGGCGGCACCGGCGCGTTTTTGGCGCTGAAAAAACGTCTCAACCGCATTTTGCTGCTCTGCGCCGTCAGCGGGCTTGGGCTGGCCGTGATATTGGCTGTGGTCATGAGCCGCCGCCTGACAGGGCCGTTGAGCAGGCTCACCACGGCGGTAGAGGGGCGCTCCACCGCATACATGCAGGCCGATGCGCAGCAGGTTGGCGCGAGTGCGCCGCCCATCCCCCTGACGGGGCTTGACGACGAGGTTGGCGTGCTGGCGCGGGCCATCGCCGCGCGCGAGGAGGCCCTGCAACGCTTTGTACAGCGCGAAAGCAACTTTACCGGCGATGTGAGCCACGAGTTGCGCACGCCGCTTACGGTCATGCAGGGCGGTCTGGAAATTCTGGAGCTGCAGCTGCAACGCCTGCCTCAGGGGGAGAGTCTGTCGCCCGTGGTGCAGCGACTTTTACGTACACAGGCCGCATGACCAATACCGTGCGCACCCTGCTGATGCTGGCCCGCCGTCCGGAAGAAATCGAATTTCATGAGCTGGACTGCAGTGCCCTGCTATGGGGCATAGTAGCTGAAATGGCGGGCGATGCCGTGTTGCGTCTGGCAGGTCAGCCTGGCCGGAGCGAATCTGACGGCAGCGCCGCCGCTTCCCCGGCCAAAGGGGCGGCGACAGCCGCTTGCAGCGCTGCGAGTCTTAATCGTACCGCGAGCCCGCCTGGTGACGGCGCGGTCGGTCATCCGCCGTTCAGCGGACCGGAACAGCGCCCGCCCGTGGTGCTGCAGGCGGATATAGCCTCAGGCGTGCTGGTGCGCGGGCAAAAAGAGCTGGCGGGCATAGTGTTTAACAATCTGCTGGACAACGCCTGTCAGTACACGGAAAATGGGTGCGCCACTGTGGTTCTCACTCCGGGCGAACTGTGCGTGCGCAACAGCGGGCGCATCCCGTCCGGAGTGGATATCTTTGCCAGGGGCGTGCGTTGCGCGCCCAAGGCTGGCAGTGGTGCGGGCCTCGGGCTTTCACTTGCGCTCAGGGCATGCGAGCGGCTTGGATGGCAGCTTGATCTTGTCTCTGACCCGGCAGGCGGCGAAGCTGTGTTTCGCGTAACATTTACTCCGCTATCGCAGGGAGTTGACATATAATGTCCGACTTGCAACTTGGGCAGGGCATTGTTTCTGCCCCCGGCTTTTTTTCCGGCAAGCGCCGTTTTTTGCTGCCCCTGCTGCTTGCGCTGGCGGCCCTGCTGTGCTGGCGGCTGTTTTTGCTGGCGGCCCGGCCCGCAAGGGCATGAACATGGACATGCCGCCGGTGCGTATTGCCCCCGCGCTTGCCCAGAATGTACCGCATTTTCTTAACGGTCTGGGCACGGTGCTGCCCTCCAGCGATGTGCTTGTCACCAGCCGCGTGGACGGCCAGCTGCAGCACCTGCACTTTCAGGAAGGGCAGAGGGTAAAGGCTGGCGATCTGCTGGCCGAGATTGACCCGCGCCCCTTCAAGGCCGCCCTTGATCAGGCGCGCGGCACGCTGGCCAAGGATCAGGCGCAGCTGGACAATGCCCGCAAGGATCTGGCGCGGTACGCCAAGCTTGCGCAAGGCGACTTTATCGCCGCCCAGCAGTTTGAAACGCAGCGTGCACTTGTGCGGCAGTACGAGGGCACGGTCCAGGCCGACAAGGCAGCGGTCGACTCCGCCGCCCTGCAGCTGAGCTACAGCCGCATTACCGCGCCCACGTCGGGGCGGCTGGGGCTGCGCAATGTGGACGAGGGCAACATGATCAAGGCTTCGGACACGTCAGGTCTTGTGCGCATCACCGAGGTAAGCCCCTGCGACGTGGTTTTTACGCTGCCTGAAAGCCAGGTTCCGCTGGTGGTGCAGGCCTTGCGCGCCCACGAGGACGATGTGGATCGCCAGCCTTTGCCCGTTCAGGCCTGGGACCGTGAACAGAAAACCCAGCTGGGCGTGGGCGGGTTGCTTTCGCTGGACAACCAGATTGACCTCTCTACCGGCACGGTAAAGCTCAAGGCGCGTTTTCCCAACAGTGATGGGGCCTTGTATCCCAACCAGTTTGTCAACGCCCGTCTGCAGGTGCGCGTGCTCCAGAATGCCGTGACCGTGCCCACGTCTGCCGTTCAACTGGGCACGCGCGGGGCTTACGTGTACGTGGTCGCCAAAAACGACAAGGGGCAGGAGGCCGTAACCGTGCGTCCCATTACCCCCGGCATTGCCACCGATGCGCTGACAGTTGCGACCAAGGGCATTGAGCCGGGCGAGCTTGTGGTGGTCGACGGGCTTGACCGTCTGCGAGACGGCATTGCCGTTAAGTCGCCGCCACAACAGAAACTCCCAAAGCCCAGCTTGCGGAATAACCGCCGGGGCACGCCGGGTTTCCTGTTTCTACCACCCCTTCCTGCAGGGGGAGCACCCGTTATATGAATCTTTCGCGCATATTTATTCTACGCCCCATAGCCACCTCTCTGCTCATGGTGGCGCTGTTCCTCTCCGGCCTGCTGGGGTATCGCTACCTGCCCGTGGCGGCCCTGCCGCAGATAGACTACCCGACCATTCAGGTGCAGACGCTGTATCCCGGCGGGTCGCCCGATGTGATGGCCTCGGTGATAACCGCGCCCCTTGAGCGGCAGTTTGGCATCATGCCCGGTCTGGTGCAGATGAGCTCCCTGTCCTCAGCCGGAGCCTCTGTGGTGACGTTGCAGTTTGACCTTGCCATTGCGCTGGACGTGGCCGAGCAGGAAGTGCAGGCGGCCATCAATGCCGCCAATAACCTGCTGCCGAGCGACCTGCCCTCGCCGCCCGTTTACAACAAGGTAACCCGGCCGACCCCCCGGTCATTACCCTTGCCGTCACCAGCGATGCCATGCCGCTTACCCGGCTGGAAGACCTGGTTGATACGCGCATGGCCCAAAAAATTTCGCAGGTGCCCGGCGTGGGGCTGGTGACGCTTTCCGGCGGGCAGCGCCCGGCTGTGAGGGGTGCAGGTCAACCTCCCAAGGCCCTGGCCAATGCGGGGCTTACCTGGCCGACGTGCGCACGGCCATTGCCAAGGCCAACGTCAACGACGCCAAGGGGAGCTTTGACGGCCCGGAGCGGGCCAGCACCATTGACTCCAACGATCAGTTGACCTCCGCCGACGCCTATGCCGACGCCATCATCGGGTATCGGGATGGCGGCCCCCTGCTCTGCGCGGATGTGGCCGAGGTGGTCGAAGGGGCGGAAAACGCCCGCCTTGCCGCTTATGTGGCGGGCGAGGGCACGCCGTTTCGTCCGGCCATCGTGCTGTCGGTGCAGCGCCAGCCCGGTGCAAACGTTATCGGCGTGGCGGACAGGGTGCTGCAGCTTTTGCCCGTGCTCAAGCAAACGCTGCCCGGCAATGTGGACGTGCGCGTTGTTACCGACCGTACCACCACCATCCGCGCCACGGTTCACGATGTGCAGCTTGAGCTGCTGCTGGCCGTGGGGCTGGTGATCTGGGTCATCTGGCTGTTTTTTGCGCAACGCCAGGGCCACGGTCATCCCCGCGCTGGCGGTTCCCCTTTCGCTGGTGGGCACGCTCGGGGTCATGCATCTGGCCGGGTATTCGCTGAACAACCTTACGCTCATGGCTCTGGTTATTGCCACAGGCTTTGTGGTGGACGACGCCATTGTGGTTATCGAAAACATCTCGCGGTACCTCGAGCAGGGGCAAAAACCCGTGCAGGCGGCCCTGACGGGCGCAGGGCAGATCGGATTTACCATTATTTCGCTGACCATTTCGCTGGTAGCCGTGCTTATCCCCCTGCTTTTCATGGGAGACGTGGTGGGGCGGCTTTTCCGCGAGTTTGCGGTAACGCTGGCCGTGACCATCCTTATCTCTGCAGTAATTTCGCTCACGCTCACGCCCATGCTCTGCGCGGTTATGCTGCGTCCCGGGCAACATGCGCAGCAACAGGAAAGCGGCCGGTTTTTTACCCGCCTGCTGGCCTGGTATGAGGAAAAGCTCGACTGGGTGCTGCGTCACCAGAGTATTACCCTTGCGGTGGCCGTGGGTACGCTGGTTTTGACGGTTTTGCTGTATGCAGGCGTGCCCAAGGGATTTTTTCCCGTTCAGGATACGGGCGTCATCCAGGGCATGGCCGAAGCGCCGCAGGATACGTCGTTTGAGGCCATGGCAGGGCGGCAGCGTCAGCTGGCCGAGGTCATACTGCAAGATCCCGCTGTTGAGAGCGTGGTGTTTTTTGTGGGCGTGGACGGCATCAACCAGAGCATGGGAACCTCGCGCCTCTCCATTGAGCTGAAGCCGCTGGAAGACCGCGACGCCCGCGCTCCGGTCATTGCCCGCCGCATCATGGAAAAGGCCGTTGCCCTGCCGGGCATGACCCTGTATCTGCAGCCCGTCCAGGACCTGACCATTGAAGACCGCATCTCGCGTACACAGTACCAGTTTACGGTTGAAGCCCTGGACAGGGACCAGCTGGATGCGTGGATTCCGCGCATTGTAAACGCCCTGGCGCAACGGCCAGAGCTTGAGATGGTCACCAGCGACTACCAGAGCCCTGGACGCATGGCCTGGCTCAACATCAACCGCGATGCCGCAGGCCGTCTTGGCATAAGCATGTCCGCCATTGACAACGCCCTGTATGATGCTCTGGGGCAGCGGCTTATTTCAACCATCTTTACGCAGACCAACCAGTACAAGGTCGTGCTCGAAACGGCGCCCCGCTTCCGCCTTGGGCCGCAGTCGATGGAAAACATCTACGTGGCTGGCGGCGACGGCAAACCCGTGCCGCTCACAAGCCTGGCCACGCTTGAGGAGCGCCCCGTGCGCCTTTCCATCGCGCGTCAGGGGCAGTTTCCCGTGGCGACCATATCCTTCAACGTGGCCAACGGCTCGTCGCTGGGCGCGGCGGTCAAGGCGCTCAAGGCTACAGAGGACGAGCTCAGCCTGCCTGCTGCCCTGCGCACCCAGTTGCAGGGTGCGGCCAATGCATTTGCCACCTCGACCGACAACCAGGTATGGCTTATCCTGGCCGCCGTCATCACCATGTATATTGTGCTGGGAGTGCTGTACGAAAGCTACGTGCACCCGGTGACCATCCTTTCCACCCTGCCGTCGGCCGGGGTAGGGGCGCTGCTCGCGCTTATCGTGGCCGATATGGATCTGGGCGTGGTGGGCATAATCGGTATTATCCTGCTCATAGGCATTGTCAAAAAAAATGCCATCATGATGATAGATTTTGCCCTGGAGGCGGAACGCAGCGAAGGCAAGGAACCGCTGGCGGCCATACGACAGGCCTGTCTGCTGCGCCTGCGGCCAATACTCATGACCACCATGGCGGCCCTGCTTGGCGCGTTGCCCCTCATGCTCGGCTGGGGCATGGGCGCGGAGCTGCGGCGGCCGCTGGGCGTCACAATGGTGGGCGGGCTTATTTTCAGCCAGGCTCTTACGCTGTTTACGACTCCGGTCATCTACCTGTGGTTTGACCGCGTCGGCAGGCGGTTTCGGGGCGGCAAGGCGCAAAGCTTCGGGCCCGGGCAGGAGCACTCCCACGGGGAAGAACGCGGCCTGAAAGTGCCTGGCCGGGAGGCTCGGCCATGAACACCGATCGGGACGCCGCAGAAACTTCCGCTGCCCAAGGTGTGCACCAAGGCGCGCAGGGTCAGGCCAGCTCCACTGGCAGGGGACGTCCGTCGCTGACCAACAAGCTCAAGGCCCTGCGTGAATCTGGCCGCCAGCACCGCTTCGGGCCGGAGGTCTTGCCCGTCAGCCTCTCCGCCCCGTTTATACGGCGGCCTGTGGCAACGGCCCTGCTGACCTTTGCCATTGCCCTTGCTGGCATTGTGGCCTTTGGGCTGCTGCCCGTAGCCCCATTGCCGCAGGTGGACTTTCCCGTGGTGGTGGTGCGGGCCAAGCTGCCCGGCGCGGGGCCGGAAACCATGGCCGCCACTGTGGCCACGCCGTTGGAGCGCTCGCTGGGGCGCATTGCCGGCGTTACGGAAATGACCTCAACCAGCTCCCTTTCGAGTACCGAAATAGTTTTGCAGTTTGACCTTGACCGCAACATCGACGGCGCGGCCCGGGACGTGCAGTCGTCCATCAATGCGGCGCGCTCCAACCTGCCCACCATGCCCGCCAACCCCACCTACCGCAAGATTAACCCGGCGGGCGCGCCCATCATGATTCTGGCCATTTCCTCGGATGTGCTCACCCGCACCCAGCTGTACGACGCGGCATCCACGGTGCTGGCGCAAAAAATTTCGCAGCTGCCGGGCGTGGGCGAGGTTATTGTGGGCGGCGGCGCGCTGCCCGCCGTGCGGGTGGACGTTATACCCGACGCCCTCAACAGGGCGGGCCTGACCATGAGCGACGTACGCGCGGCACTTGCTGCGGCCAATGCCTTTATGCCCAAGGGGCAGGTGGACAACGGCGGAACATTTTGGCTTGTCGGCGCGAGCGACCAGCTGCGCAAGTCTGGAGACTACAAATCGCTTATTGTGGCCCGCAGGGCGGATAAAATTATACGCCTTTCGGATGTGGCCAATGTGATCGACGGGCCGGAAGATGTCCGCGCCATGGCTGTTTCGGACGGTAAACCCTCGGTGCTGCTTATTGTGTTTCGTTCGCCGGGGGCCAACATCATCGAGACAGTCGACCAGGTAAAGGAAATGCTGCCGCAGCTGCGCTCGTGGCTGCCCGAAAGCGCCGACCTGGGGCAGCGCCTGGACCGCTCGCTGACCATTCGGGCCTCGTTGCGCGAGGTCGAAAAAAGCCTCGCGCTTTCCATGGCGCTGGTGGTTCTGGTGACCTTTCTGTTTTTGCGCAACGGCAGGGCCACGGCCATACCGGCGGTGGCCGCGCCCGTGTCGCTGCTGGCCACGTTTGGCGTCATGTATTTGTGCGGCTACAGCCTGGACAACCTTTCGCTCATGGCCCTGACCGTTTCCACCGGCTTTGTGGTGGACGACGCCATTGTGGTGCTCGAAAACATCGTGCGGCGTCCTTGAATCGGGCGAAAGCCCCATGCGGGCGGCCCTGCGCGGCGCGCGCGAGGTGGGCTTTACCGTCGTATCCATTTCTATTTCGCTGGTGGCGGTGTTTACGCCCATCCTTTTTATGGGCGGGCTTGTGGGGCGTTTGTTCCGCGAATTTTCCGTGGTGCTCACCACTGCGGTGCTGGTCTCCATGGTCGTGTCTCTGACCACAACGCCCATGATGAGCGCCATGTTGCTGCGCCCCATAGCGCACGGCGACGCTGCGGCAGCGCAGGCGGCCAAACTTGGCGCGGGTGGGCTTGCGGGGTGGTGGTGGCGGCTGCTCGCCCGCGTGGGGGATTTTTGGGGCCGTCTGCTGTCGGGCATGCAAAGTGGCTATGCGGCAACCCTGCCCGTGGTGCTGCGTCATCCGCGCCTGACCATCTGCTCGTTGCTGCTGGTCATTGCCGCCAACGTGTGGATGTTCGTTGTCGTGCCCAAGGGGTTTTTTCCGCAGCAGGACACGGGCGTCATCATGGGGGGCATACGTACCGACCAGAGCGCATCGTTTCAGGCCATGCAGCAAAAGTTGCGCAAGCTTATCGATGTTATCAAGGCAGACCCCGCCGTGCAGCATGTCTCGGGTAATATCAACAGCGGGCGCGGGGCTGGCGGTGGGGTTTTTATCGCTCTAAAACCTCTGGCGGAGCGTAAGCTTGACGCCATGGGCGTTATTGCCCGTTTGCGCGGCAAACTGGTGGCAGAGCCGGGCATGCAGATTTTTTTGCAGCCGGCACAGGACATCATGATGGGCGGGCGCGGCTCCCGCTCGCAATACCAGTACACCCTGCAGGCCGACAATCTGGACGATCTGCGCCAGTGGGGCCGCAAACTGCAACGGGCTGTGGCCGCCAACCACCTGTTCAAGGATGTGGACAGCGATATTGAGGAGCGCGGGCTTGAGACCATGGTCAAGGTCGACCGCGATGCCCTGGCCCGTTACGGCCTGACCATAAAGGATGTGGACGCCGCGCTGGGCAGCGCCTTTGGGCAAAGCCAGGCCTCGACCATATATCAGGATAAAAATCAGTACCATGTAGTGCTGGAGTATGGGCCGGACTGGCTGAACGGCACCGACGCCCTTGGCAAGGTGCGCCTGCCAGGCAAGGATGGTCTTGTGCCCCTGCTCAGCGTGGCCACCATTGTGCCTGCGTTTGCTCCTCTCTCTGTGGCGCACCAGGGGCAGTTTGCCGCTGTGACCATATCTTTCAATCTGGCGCAAGGGGTCTCGCTTTCCCAGGCGCAGGCCGCGCTGGCGGCCATAAAGGCGGGGCTGGGCATGCCGTCCTCGGTAGTAAGCGGCTTTCAGGGTACGGCCAAGATGTTCAGCGACACGGCGGGCAACCAGATTGTGCTTGTGCTGGCCGCGCTGGCCGCGTTGTATATTGTGCTGGGCATGCTGTACGAAAGCCTCATCCACCCGCTGACCATCCTTTCAACCCTGCCTTCGGCGGGCGGGGGAGCCTTGCTGGCCCTGATGGCCTGCGGCATGGAGTTTAGCGTAATTGCGCTTATCGGCGTGCTGCTTTTGTGCGGCATTGTCAAAAAAAACGCGATCATGATGATAGATTTTGCCCTTGAGGCGGCGCGCACCCGCAACCTGCCCCCCGACAAGGCCATTTATGAAGCCTGCCTGCTGCGCTTCAGGCCCATCATGATGACCACCGCCGCAGCCATACTTGGCGCAGTGCCCCTGGCCCTGGGGCACGGAGACGGCGCGGAAATACGCCAGCCTCTGGGCGTGACCATCGTGGGTGGCCTGTTGGTAAGCCAGGTGTTGACGCTGTACACGACCCCGGTGGTCTATCTGTGCCTCGACAGGCTGAGCCGCCGCTTTAATCAATGGCGCAAAAATCGCCGGACGTTGCGACAGCAGGGCGACAATAGCTTAGCGGAGTTGTAAGTTTTTGCGCTCCCCCATTGCTCTTTGTCCATAATTAGTAAAGGATACAGCCATTCCCCCATTCAACGATTTACGAGGAATGCCATGTATCATCACACGTTGCGGATACTGCTGTGCTGTTCTGATGCATCGCTTGAGTCCTCGCTACGCGGCTCTGCGCCGCACCCCGGTTTTACCCATGCCATAACCGCTGCTGGCGCAAATGATCTGGCGTCGCTGCCGGCGCTGGCCGAGGCCGACATTGTGCTGCTGGACGCTCCGGCTCTGGAACAGTTGCCTGCCATGCGCAGTTCTGCACGGGCAGGCGCGCTGTTCGTCTGCGTGGACGCGGGCGCGGCAGGGCTGGACGAGCGGCATCTTTGCCTGCTCGACGAGGTGTGGGCCGGGACCAGCAGCGCCGCCCTCTGCTCCTTTTACCTGTCGCGGCTGCTGGATAGGGTGCGTCGGCAAAAGGACCACGACCTTGCCGCCCTGCAACTCAATACAGCCATTGATCTCACCACTGATCTTGTGTGGTTCAAAGACGTCAAGGGCGAGCACGTCAAGGTCAATCAGGCTTTTTGCCGCCTTGTGGGCAAAAGCCGCGAGGTGATAGAAGGGCGGGGGCATTATTTTATCTGGGATCTGGAGCCGGAGGAATACGCGCAGGGCGAATTTGTGTGCCATGAGACGGACAAAATCGTCATGAATTCGCGTGAGGTCGGAGTGTTCGACGAGGCTGTCAAGACCCCGCAGGGCATGCGGCAGTTCAAGACACGCAAGGCTCCGTTGATCAACAGCGACGGCGGCATTATAGGCACAGTGGGCATTGCCCATGATGTGACCGATATCGCCAACATGACGGCAGAACTGGATCTGGTGCTGCAAAGCATACCCTACGCGGTGATAATTCTCGACGCCCACAGGCGCATCGTCAATTTTAACGAGCGGTTCAGAACGCTTTTTGGCATCGGGCCATCAGACTATATTATTGGCGAACCTCGTCAGGTGCTTCGTCAAAGGGCCAGTGATCGTCTCGGCTTTGTCCGCAGCGGCAAGCATGTCAAAATGCGTTCTGCCGTGGATGGGCATGAAAAGTACATTGACATGTACGAGAATGAAATATTTGATATATTTAATAATGTGATCGGCATGATCTGCATCTACCGGGACGTGACCCGGCAGCGGCAGATTGAAAGACGCCTCAAGCAGAGGGCCGACACGGATGATCTTACGGGGCTTTTCAACCGGCACTACTTTTTTAAAAATATCCCTGTCACCCTGCCTGTGGGCGCGGGGCTTGCCTATATTGACCTCGACAATTTCAAGTACGTCAACGACAAGTTCGGCCATTGCACAGGCGACAAGGCCCTGACGCTCACGGCCCAGATTTTGCGCAAGCATCTGCGCAATGCGGTCATTGCGCGTCTGGGAGGGGATGAGTTTGCGGCCTTTTTTCCCAACGGCTGCACGGAGGAGCTTCTGCGCCGTCGGGCGGGTGATCTGCTGGCGGCCATGGTTGGAGCCTATGACGGACACGAGGCTTTTCGAGGCTTGTCGGCCAGCATCGGCGTCACTCTGGTGCAGCTGCCGGGCCTCTCGCGCGAAGACCTGGTCAGGCGCGGCGATGTGGCCATGTACGAGGCAAAGCGCTTTGGCAAAAGACGTTACTGTTTTTACTCTGCAAATCACGAATAGCGCGGCGGGTGCGCCACATGTTGCGTGCACCCGCCATGGGTTACAGGGGTTTGATGATGCGTGTTCCACCGTTTGAGCTTGAAGTGTTTTTTGGCCGGTACGAATTTTCCACGCCGTATCTGCTTGCCCAGTCCGACTGCGAGGCCGTGAGCATTGACGCACTGCTGCAGCTTGAACCCGATCCCGAAGCGGCCCGGAGGGATTTTTTAAACACCAGCCTCGGATATGGCGAAAACAACGGCAGGCCCGACCTGCGTAGCGCCGTGGCCGACCTGTATTCAGACATGAGTCAGGAAAATGTGGTGCTGTTCACCGGCGCGCAGGAGGGCATATTTGCCTGTATGAACACCCTGCTCGAGCCGGGTGATCATGTTGTCTGCATGTTTCCGGCTCTTACCAGTCGCTGTATGAGGTGGCCCGCAGCCTGGGCTGCCGGGTGGATATGTGGCATCTGCGGCAGACGCCGCAAGGCTGGCAGGCGGACATGGACGAGCTGGCCGCCCTCGTGCGGCCCGACACCAAGGCTATTGTGCTCAACACGCCGCACAACCCCACGGGTTTTACCCTCAACAGCGAACAGACCGGGGCCTTGTGCGCGCTGGCCCGCAAATGCGGCGCGTGGATTTTTTGCGACGAGGTATACCGAGGCCTGGGCTGGAATGCGCAGGCGCAAGCCCCTGGCCAGAGCGCAGCTGCAGCGCAAGGCATGACCGGCCAAGCCCCGTGGATTGCCGATGCCTACGAGAAAGGTATTTCTCTCGGGGTGCTCAGCAAGGCCTATGGCCTGCCAGGCCTGCGTGTAGGCTGGCTGGCCTGCCGCGATGCGGCGGTGATGGAGGGCATCGCCCGTTACAAAAATTACCTGAGCATCTGCGGAGCAACACCCTCGGAGGCGCTGGCCCTTGTTGCCCTGCGGCACGGGCCAGCATTGCTGAAAAAAAATCGTCAGATCATTGCCGAAAACCTGAAAACAGCGGACGCCTTTTTTGCCCGGCACGCCAACCTTTTTGTCTACAATCGCCCAATGGCGGGGCCCATTGGTTTTCCGCGCATACGTATTGGCGAACCTGCAAGCGGGTTTTGCGAAAGGCTGGCCCATGAGGCAGGGGTGCTGCTGTTGCCCGGTTCGGTCTACGGCATCAGCGAACCGTATTTTCGCATGGGCTTTGGCCGCAAGAGTTTTGCGGCACACCTTGCGCGGTTTGAACAATGGCTGGCAACGCAGGGCCTCGTGTAGGGCGCCCCGCGCAGCCTCTGCAAACAGTGATCCCCGCCTGGCGTTGCCGGGCGGGGATTGTCGTCAAAAATGGGGGGCAGCTGCATCCCGTCCCGCGCCAACGGCGTCCAGATACAGCGCCCAGGCTTCGCCTATGGCAAAAAGCCGCTCGCGTGGGATGGCCCCGCTGTCGTAGGTTATCAGTACCGAGCCGCTTACGCTGTTGCCTTCCACCGCCCGAACACCGTCAATGGCGGACATCTTCTCGCGGGCCAGGCGCAGCACGCCTTCATGCCGTAGCGCGGGGTGCCGTATGCGCACTCTGCCGTCTACAAAGCTGCGCACGTATTTAAGCAGATGGATGGCGTTCATAATAAAACTCCTCGCCGGGCAGGCTTTCCGGCAGGTGGGGGCGCATGGCGTTGAGCGCCACGCCCAGGGTTGTGACGTTATGCAGCAGGGCAGAAACGCCAGGCCCGAGCAGCATAAACAGACCGCCCATCAAAAACAGGCTGTTAAGGGTCATGGTGGCCACAAAGTTGGCGTGAATACGCCTGAGAGTACGGTCGCCCAGCATGCGGGCGCTTATGAGTCCTTCAAGGCTTGGGTGGGTCAGCAGCACATTGGCGACCTCGCGGGCCAGATCTGTGCCGTCGCTCATGGCCACGCCCACATGGGCCGCCGAGAGGGCCGGGGCGTCGTTGATGCCGTCGCCAACCATGAGCACCTTGCAGCCTTGCGCCGCAAGCTCCTGCACGATGTGGGCCTTGTCGGTGGGCAGCACCTGCGCCCGAAATTCCGTAATGCCCGCCTGCGCCGCAACAACCCGTGCCGTGCGCTCGTCGTCTCCGGTGAGCATGAACACCCGGCGCATGCCAAGGGTGCGCATGGTCTCGACCACGCTTGCCGCCTCGGGCCGCAGGGGGTCTTCAATGGCGACCAGCCCCGCTGCAAGGCCGTCTTCGCTCATAAACAGCAGGGATCGGCCAAGGTCTGTCTGCTGGCGGATGGCCTCGGCAAGGCAGGACAAATCCACGCCCTCGTCATGCTCGATATAGTGGCGGCTGCCCACGCGCATTTTTTTGCCGTGCAGGGTAGAGGCCACGCCGTGGGCCACAACGTATTCCACATGGGCGTGCTCTTCGGCGTGTTGCAGGCCCTCCTCCTCAGCCTTGCGCACAACGGCCCGAGCCACAGGGTGAGGAAAGTGCTCCTCAAGGCAGGCCATGACCCGCAGCACTTCGTCCCGGTTAAAGCCTTGGGCGGGGATGACCTCCACAACCTTGGGGCTGGCCTGGGTGAGCGTGCCGGTTTTGTCAAACACCAGGGTGTCGGCCTCGCTGAGGGCCTCAAGGTAGCGGCCCCCCTTGATGGCGATGCCGTGCCGCGCGCCTTCGCGCATGGATGCCAGCACCGCCAGCGGCGTGGCCAACTTGAGCGCGCACGAGTAATCAACCAGCAGCACCGACGAGGCCCGGCGAAAGTCTCGTGTGATAAGCCACACAAGCCCGGCAAGCCCAAAGGTAAAGGGAACCGCCATGTCGGCCAGACGCTCAAATTTGCCCTGAACTCCGGCCTTGAGCGATTCAGACTCTTCAATAAATTTGACAACCTGACGCAAGCGCGTGCCGTCGCCCACATGGCGGGCGCGGATAACCAGCCTGCCTTCTTCAAGCGCGGTGCCCGCGTATACAGAAGCGCCCTCTGCCCGGTGCACGCCCAGGGGTTCGCCTGTCATGGACGACTGGTTTACCAGCCCGCAGCCTTCAACCACCTCGCCGTCCACGGGTATGGAACCGCCCGCCCGCACAACCACAAGGTCGCCCTCGCGCACCTGGGCGAGGGGCACGGAAACTTCCGTGCCGTCAACCAGCAGCCACACGTTTTCAACATTAAGGGCAAGGCTTTCGGTCAGCGACGCCATGGAGCGTCGACGCGTCCAGTCTTCAAGGGTTTCACCCAGACCGAGCAGCAGTGTGAGCATGCTGACCGTGCGAAAATCCCTCATGACCAGTGATGCGCCGATGGCGGCGGCATCCAGAACATCCACGCTCAGCGTGCAGCGCAGCAGCGCTCCCAGCCCCTTGAAGATATAAGGCAGCGCGCCGACAACGCTGTTGAACACGCGCAGCGCCAGCGGTAAAAAAGGGCGTACAAAAATATAGCGCACCAGCGGCATAAGTCCGTTGCCGGGCTGGGTTGCGTCCGCACCGGGCTGTTCCGGCAGGCCGAACTGGCCATTGGCGTCGGCCGCGCCCACCAGCAGGGTGAGAGCTGTAACGCGGCTTTCCTCGTTGTCATAAAAAATGAGCAGGCTGCCCACAAGGGCATTGGCGCGCACTTCGGCAATGCCCTCAAGTGACGCCAGAGCGCCAGCCAGCGCTTCCGCGCGGCCACCGCCAAGGCGGCAGGATGCACGCACTCGCATCCTGCCGGAATCTGGGCCTGTAATGCCGCGCAATTCATGGACGATAAAAAAACGCATGCGCGCTCCTTAGAGGCGAAGCGGCCATGGCCGCGCTCTTGAAAACTTTTATGGCCCTGCCCGTGCGCAGGACGACGTGTGCCGCCCGTCAAACGGGCGGCACTGGTTGTACAGTGCGCCGCCCGCGTGGGGCTGGCGCACAAACCGCCTGAAATTACGCTTCTTCGGCAGCATCCTTGGATGTTTTGCGCTTTTCAGCAGCAAGCCGGGCCTCGGCGGTGAGGTCTTCCACATCTTCCTTGATGGACTCGACCTTGCTCAACAGGGCGTCCTTGACGTCCATGCCTCGGCTCAAAAGGTCGGTGGCAAGAGGTTTGAAATCAAGCTTGCCCTTGCTCACGGCCACTGCTCCCAACACTCCAAGGGCCACGCCGCCCAAAAACCACAGTCCGCACTTCATGCCGTCGTTCATGTTCCTTCTCCTTACTAGTGGATGCCCGGATTCGGTCGGTGCTAAAAATGCGGCAGGGGGCCGAATCCAGATAATAGTTCAGCGCTCGTCCGGCCGCGCTGATGCGGCCGGACGATAAAACGCGCAGATTTTTGGGGCTGGTTAGCTTAGATAAAAGACTAGCTGGATGCTCCAGAGAGGTCAACTTTTATGAAGTCGGCTTCGCTGTTGCGCAGGGAGATGGTTACGCCAGAAAGGCGCAATGCCACAGGATCCTTAAGGGGCGCACGTCCAACAATAGAAACTGTAGTGCCCGGGATAAGGCCCATATCGCGTATACGGCGGTTCATTTCACCAAGGGCTTCCACAGCGGCAATCCTGCCCTGCTGTCCAACTTGCATCTGACGCAGATTGACAATCTGGCTCATGCGTGCACTCTCTCTGTTTGAGGCTGGTTCAAATTTGTTTAACGGCTTGCAACCGTCCGGGGCCTGTCAGGCGTTTGCCTGGTGCTCTTTCCCTTGGACTTACCTTGCCTTCATTGCAGTTTTGTGTCAAGAGAAAAGAAAGTCGTTTTCAAATTGATTGACCGATGAAGACATCCTGCGACCACAAGGAGATAATATATGTTGCCTGTTTATGTAGTGCACAGCATGGAAGGACGGGCGCGTCTGCGGCATCCGGCGTTGGGCGAAGTCGTAGTGCGCGCTGCGGCGCAGGCCGCCCTTGGCAAGGAACCGGGCGTGGACGAAGTGCGCCCCGGTGCGGAGTCGCTCTTGCTGCTGCTGCAGCCGGGTGCGGATGTGGCGGAAATCTGCGCGCGGCTGGAAAAGAGCGTGCCTGCGCTGGCCCGTCCGTTGGCTTGGTGGCGGCGGAAAGGCGCGCTGCGGCTCGTGCTCGCAGGTGCGAGCAGTGGCGGGGGCGCGATGCCGCCGGTACGTCTGCCCGCACGGGCGTCCGTGCCGAGGCTCCACGCGTTTGCGCGGGGCGTGCAGGCGACAAGCGCAACCTGTTGGGTATTTCGCGCCGTAAGCTTGAGGTACGGGGCCATGCTGGGCGTGGCGGGCCTGTGCCTTGCGTCTGGACTGGCAGGGCCCAAGCCGGTTCATCTTGTGGCCGGGCTGGCCTGGGCCCTCATGGCTGGCCGCCATGTGTGGGTGCGGCGTAAGGCTGTATGATGGACATTGTTGCCAAGGTGCGCGCGGCTTGCGCGCGCGGCGGACTGTTTGCAGGCAAGTGGGCGCTGATTGCCTTTGCCGGAGTGGCGGCCTTTGCCCTTGCGGCTCAGGCTCTGGCCCTTGTACTGGCCGCGCTTGCCCTGCTGGTGATAGCCTTGTGTCTTGCCACAGTATGCATGCCAGAAGAAAGCAGGGCCGTGTGGGCTTGGATGTATGAAACCCTTGGCCGCTGGAGCCGTGTTGCGGCTGCGGACCAGACGCAGGCTGCGAGGCCAGAAGATGGTGGAACAAATGTTCCGGAAAATACCGGGCCAGAGGGGTCTCAGGCTGGCCAACGAACCAGCGCGCCAGACATATCGCCAAACACGTGCGTAAAGGGCGCTGACAACGAGCCGGGGCAAAACCCCGCAGCAACCACGCGCCCTGATGCTTAGGAGCGCGGCCCGTTGTGCGACTGCGTTGACGGCGGGCCTTTGCAGGTCGGGTCTGCCCATAGAGGCGTCACCATGGCAAAACTGCTGTAGTGTTATTTTGTTGTCTTTTTTAAGCTCAGCAGCACACCCCCGCATTGGCACAATAATGCGGGGGTGTGCTGTTTTAGCGGGGCGCTGAGGGTACGACCCGCTTAGGGGGCAAGGCCGCTCCGGGCAGTCTTGCTTCTGAAGTATCAGGCTTGCTCGACAGCTGCGGCTTCGGGGGGCGCTTTCCGTTTCGTGTCTGCCTGCAACAAGGTTGCGGTTGTCCTTCTATGATCTTGCCAATGACATCCGGTTCGGCCAGCGAGGTGGTGTCGCCGATGTCTTCATAGCTGTCGCCTGCGATTTTGCGCAGCATGCGGCGTATGATTTTGCCCGAGGTGGTCTTGGGCATGGCGTCCACAAACTGGATGTATTCCGGGCTGGCCAGCGCGCCGATGTCGCGGCGCACGGCGTCGCGCAGTTTGACGCGCAACTGGGCGCTCCACGGCACTTCGTCGCGGGTGACCACATAGGCGTAGATGCCTTCGCCCTTGAGGGCATGCGGCATGGGCACCACGGCCGCTTCGCCCACTTCGGGGCAGGCGGCCAGCACGGCTTCGATTTCCGCCGTGGACAGGCGGTGCCCCGAAACGTTGATGGAGTCGTCGACGCGGCCCAGAATCCAGAAGTACCCGTCCTGGTCAATTTCCGCAGCGTCGCCGGAAGAATAGCAGCCGAAGCGCGAAAAGTAGGACTGGTATTTCTCTTCATCATTGTACACGCCCTGCATCATGCCGGGCCACGGGCGGCGGATGACCAGGTGGCCAGCCTTGCTGCCAGCCTCGGCTTCGTCGCCGTCGCGGGAGGCCGTGCCGATAACCGCAGCGTCAATGCCGGGCAGCGGCTTGGAGGCCGAACCGGGCTTGAGCTTGGTGGCGTAGGGCATGGGGGCTATCATTGCGCCGCCGGTTTCGGTCTGCCACCATGTGTCCACAATGGGCAGCTCGCCGCCGCCGATATTTTTGTGGTACCAGTGCCACGCTTCGGGATTGATGGGTTCCCCCACGCTGCCGAGAATGCGCAGGCTGCGCAGGTCGTAGCGCTCTGTCCAGGCTTCGTTCATGCGCATGAGCGAGCGGATGACCGTGGGCGCGGTGTAGAAGATGTTGACCCGGAAGTTTTCCACAATGCGCCAGTAGCGGTCAGGGTACGGCCACGTCGGCACGCCCTCAAACATGAGGGTGGTGGCCCCAAGTGAAAGCGGCCCGTACACGCCGTAGGTGTGGCCGGTAATCCAGCCTGCGTCGGCCGTGCACCAGTACACGTCGTCGTCGCGCATGTCGAAGCACCACTGCGTGGAGTGCGCCGCGTAGGTAAGGTAGCCGCCCGTCGAGTGCATGACGCCTGTGGGCTTGCCCGTACTGCCGCTCGTGTGCAGCAGAAAGAGCGTGTCGTTGGCGTCCATTGGTTCGCACGGAAAATCGGGGTTCAGGGTAAAGTCGTCGATAAGGTCATGCCACCACACGTCGCGGTTGCGCTGCATGTTGACGCCGTCAATGCCAGCGTGTTTGACCACAACCACATGGGCCACGGAGGGGCACTTTTCGAGGATGGGGTCAAGGTTGGCCTTGAGGGGCTTGTACTTGCCGCCGCGCACAGCCGCATCTGCGGTTATGACGACGCGCGCCTTGCAGCCCTGAATACGGCTGCGGACGCCGCCTTCAGCATAGCCGGAGAAAATGGCGGTGTGGATGGCGCCAATGCGGGCGCAGGCCAGCATGGCGATAAAGAGTTCAGGGATCATGGGCATGTACAAAGCCACATGGTCGCCCTTGCGGATGCGCAACGAGCTCAACGCATGAGCCACGCGGCACACTTCAGTATACAGCATCTGGTAGGTATAGCAGCGAACATCAGTTTCTTTTTCGCCCTGCCAGATAAGCGCGGCCTTGTTGCGCCGCCCCGAGATGAGGTGTCTGTCTATGCAGTTAAAGGAGGCATTAAGTTTGCCGCCCGTAAACCACTTGTATTTATGGTTTACCTCATCCGCTTCAAGTACTTTGTCCCAGCGCTTAAACCAATGGATCAACTGCGATGCTCGCGCACCCCAAAAATCGTTGGGGTCTTCCAGTGCGCGGCTGCAGAGAGCATTATATTCTTCTGGCCCACATACCCATGCAGAAGTTTTGCCGTGCTCAGGTGGAAGATAGCTGCGGTTCTCATTTAACAGCGTTGTGATCCTTTCCTGGGACATGATAAAATCCTCCCTCCTGTTTGTTACATAAAATTTTAGAGGTGAAGTAATTCCATGGTACAGCAATAAAGAGATTCTAGAGAGTCGTCAAGAGGCCGGAATTGATTGGTCTTTCAGTCATAGTTGAGCTTTTTTTCACAATTTGGTCCAAACTACAACCTAGGATACCATGTTATGCGGATTGGAACGCCATACCAATTAGAGAAATAAATCACAACGCAGGGCAAAATTTTTTTTATTTTTCTAAAAAAATCTGTGGAAGACAAAAGAGGCTTGTTGCAGTTCACCCGCAGGGGTTTTGGCACGCGGCAGGGTAATAGCGGAGGGCAACCCCGGTTGCCGCGTGGGCCCAGTCCGCAGGCCATCTGTCAGGTCAGAGACATGGGCAGAAACTCTGGCAGATGCGTCAGGGGGCAGCGCAAGCCTGCACCCGCTCAGGGCGTCGGCTGCGGGGCATGCTGCTACCGGGCCTGAGTATGGGGAATTGGCGGGGGGCATGCGCCTAAAAAGCGGTTCTAGGGGTAGGCTGGAGCCAATGCTCACAGGACTGAAAAAACGCTGCGCTGCGGGCCGTAATGTCAGCCCGGCGGGTTACAGAACTACTCCGCCGGGACGGCTCAGCAGCGGCAGGGCAGCATGAGGCCCCGGTCCATCATAACCTGAGCCAATGCTGTGACGGGGAGCCCTACCACTGTGCTCCACGAGCCTTCGACCCGCTCAACCAGCACGGCCCCCTGGCCCTGAATGGCGTAAGCGCCCGCCTTGTCGTTGGGCTCTCCCGTGTCCACATAGGCCTGCAGCACTGGCAAGGGCCAATGATGAAAGAAAACGCGGCTCACATCGCTGAAAGTCAGCATGCAAAAGGAACCCACGAGTGTTTCCTTAAGGTTGGACGCCGTATTGGAGTTGCCCGCGGCGCTGGTCGCAGTATCGGGCGAGATACTGGCCGGAACATCGGCCAGAGCTTGGGCTGCTGGGGTAAGTGCAGGCTGGGCGGGCAACAGCAGGCAAACTGCGCTGATAACCTCGTGGCTCGCGCCGTTGAGTCTGGCGAGCATGCTCAGGGCATGCGCGGGATTGTCCGGTTTGCCCAGGATGTCGTCACCGATGGCCACGACCGTGTCCGCCGCCAGTATGATCGGCTGGGGCGATGCGGCGGGTGCGCCATCAGCGGCCTTGTTCGCCGCCTGCTGGCGCAGGGTCTGGGCCACCGCCAGCGCCTTGGCCGTTGCGGCGCGGCGCGTGTAGGTCTCGGGCGGTTCACCCTGCAGCGGGCGGGGCTCCTCCGCATTGGGCAGCGCCAGGCGGAAGGGCAGCCCCCATTCGTTCAAAAACTGACGCCTGCGGGGCGATCCCGACGCCAGCAAAAGCTCAAAACCGGGCGAAAGACGAAACAGCGGGCATAAGATCTCGCTGGCACCTGCTGGCGGGGCGCAGTGGCAAAGACTGGATGTCATATAAGTGTTTGCCGGGCTAGACGGCTGCGGGGGCATGCCGCAAAAGTACGCCGCCCTGCATGTCCAGCACGCTGAAGACGCCCCGGTCGATAACGCCGTACGTGCGCGGCGAGCCGCTCTTGGGCAGGGAGAGGGATCCGGGATTCCAGAAGTGCAGGCCGTCAATGGTTTCGCCGCGCGGTACATGGGTATGACCCCTCAGCAGCACCGTGCCTGGCTTGACGCCGGGGCACGGTGGGCGCTCTGGCAGGTGGTGACCGTGGCTGGCAAAAATATTCAGGCCGTCGGCGTCGATCCATGCGGATTCCGTGACGGCAAAGGGCAGCAGACCCAAATCAACCTCTGCGTCGCAGTTACCGCGCACGGCAATGACCGGGCACGGCAAGGCAGACAGGTCGGGCATGGTTTGCAGCACCGAACGCGTGTCGTAGCCCTGCGGCAAGGGATTTCGCGGGCCGTGGTAGACAAGATCGCCCAGCAGCACCAGTGCATCAGGGGCCAGCTCGTGCGCCTTGTTCAGCAAAAAGCGCAGGCTCTCCGCACAGCCGTGCAGGTCAGAAGCCACCAGCAGGCGCATCAGGCTTTTTCCCTGGCGGCGGGGTGTTGCCTGTTCCATTCGTCCAGCGGGATGGATTCCTCAACAAGCATGATGGGAATGTTGTCCCGCACCGGGTAGGCCACGCCGCAAACCTTGCAGGCAAAGGCGGCGACAGAGCCGTTGTCTTCCAGAGCCACAAGGTGGCCAAGGCATTTGGGGCAGGCCAGAATCTGGAGCAGTTCGTTGGTTTCCATTGGCATAAAATATCCTTCTTATCTGCGTGAGCAGGTATTCTATCTCCAAGCGGCTTCCAGTTCAAGGCTTCCCCATATTGTCATTTTCTGGTATGATAATTATTCCATGAAAGAGAGTATGAATTTTATAGATTTGCACACGCACTCCTCTGCCTCCGACGGCACGGACACTCCCGCCCAGCTTGTGGCCAAGGCCCATGCCGCTGGTCTTGCGGCCGTGGCCATTACCGACCACGACACCCTTTCGGGACTGGATGAAGGTCAGCGGGTCGGGCGCGAGCTTGGCATTGAGGTGGTGCGCGGGTGCGAAATTTCTACCGGTACGGAACTGGGCGAGTTGCATATACTCGGCCTTTGGCTGCCTGAAAAGCCGCAACTCCTGCTGGAAAAACTGAGCTGGCTGCGCGAGCGCCGCGCAGAGCGCAACGCGGGCATTGTAAAAAAACTGCAGGATCTCGGCTATGACATCTGCATGGATGAGGTGCTGGCGGCCGCCAAGGGCGAAAGCGTAGGTCGGCCGCATATCGCCGAGGTATTGCTGCGCAAGGGCTTTGCCAAGGATGTGCGGCAGGTATTCAAGGAATTTTTGGGCAGCAGGGGCAAGGCCTATCTGCCAAAGACCGTGTTGCAGCCAGATGAAAGCGTGCGTTTGCTGGTCTCGATGGGGGCCACCGTAAGCCTGGCGCACCCCCTGCTGTGGAAGGCCCCGGCCGGGTGGCTGGATTCCATGGTGGCGCGCCTCAAAGACTACGGGCTCAGCGCCATTGAGGCCTACCACAGCGAGCACTCCGACGCGGACGTTCGTACCTGTCTGGCGCTGGCCAAGCGGTTTGACCTTGGCGTTTCGGGCGGTTCGGACTATCACGGATCAAACAAGCCCTCCATCCGGCTGGGCCAGGGATACGGGGGCTTACGCGTAAGCTTGTCTGTGCTCCAGGCCCTGAAAGAACGCCGCAGCGCCGCTGGCCTCAACATCTGACAATCCGCTTTTTGCCGCATTTTGGGGCGGCCCGTGAAACCTCTTGCGCAATCGGGTCTGCCGATGTACAGCGGTTTTTCACACCATATGGAAGGCATTGCATGCGTATTCTTCATAAACAGCAGCATCTTCCCCCACTTGAGGGGCCACGCCTGCAGCCGCATCCTTTCCGCGGAGCGGGGGTTCCCCCGGACGAGCACGACGGCGCACCACTTGTGCCCGTTGCCAGACCCGAGCGCGGGTCAGCCGCGCAGGGCGTTGCCGCCCCCCACAGAGAAGCCCCGACCATAAAGGACGTAGGCACAGAATCCTTTGAGCTGCGCCAGCTTGGCGAAGATGACTTTGAAGAGTTTGAGGCCCTGCTGCGCTACGCGTTTCAGGTCAGCACCTCCGAGATGGCTCGCATCGGCTGGTCGGACATGGAGATGAAGCAGTCCAAGATGCCCATTTTTGAGGCGTCGCACGTCATGGGCTGGTTCTATAAGGGACACCTTGCCTCGCAAATAGTCATCTACCCCATGGAAGTGAATATCCAGGGCGAAATATGCAAGATGGGCGGCGTTACCGGCGTGGCTACCTACCCGGAATACACGGGCCGGGGGCTGATACATTCGCTCATTGGCAAGAGTCTTGAGTACATGCGCTCGCAGCAGCAGATCATCTCGTACCTCTGTCCCTATTCCATCCCTCTGTACCCGCAAGCACGGCTGGGAAATTGTCTCGGACAAGATGACCTTTACCATCAAGGACACCCAGCTGCCCAAGCGCCACCCCCGTTGACGGGCAGATCGAGCGCGTGGACATCGAATGCGAAGACCTGCAGCGGGTTTACAGTA
>Ga0268359_10139_pt1 | contig 54153 bp, 53 predicted proteins | sample BioMet11_FD_194416 | JGI IMG/M metagenome (GOLD analysis project Ga0268359, IMG submission 194416) | Sewage microbial communities from Oakland, California, United States - Biofuel 11 (PacBio Assembly) | ecosystem: Engineered > Wastewater > Sewage > Unclassified | place: USA: California | collected...
TGGATTACTGCCAGGTGGTGTCGCCTGTTTCCGGCTACAGCAGCAAGGAGAATTACACTCCCGGCAACCTGGTGAGCAACAACTCGCTGCTTACCACGGTAAACCAGACAGACCCCATGTACATTGATTTTTCCATTGCAGCGCCAGAGCGCATGCAGAGGCAGCAGCTTGCTGCCGCCGGGGTGCTGCAGTTCCCCCAGGGCAACCGGTACAAGGCCAAGCTGCGCCTGCTCGACGGCACCATGTACGCCACCGAGGGCGAGGTTACCTTTATCGACAGCCAGGTGCAGCCCACCACTGGCGTTATCAAGGCCCGCGCGGTGTTTCCCAATGCCGACGGACAGGTCATGCCCGGACAGTACGTACGCCTGTTTGTTGAAGGCGACATACTCAAGAACGCCATTCTTATTCCGCAAAAGTGCGTGGTCATGACCCAAAAGGGCGCCGTGGTCATGGGACTGGACAAGGACGACAAGGTCTACCCCATTCCCATTACCGTGACTGTGGCTGTGGGAGACAAATACCTGGTGGGTTCGGGCCTCAAGGGCGGCGAACGCATCATTAGTGAAGGCATCATCAAGGCCCGCCCCGGGACCCAAGTGCGCGTGCAGCAAGCTGGCGGGCAGCAGCCCCAGGATGCCGCGCCCAAGAAGTAGGTAGCATATGGCTGTTTCTACAAAGCCGAATTTCTTTTTGCGCAGGCCGGTACTATCGGCTGTTATTTCTATCGTCATAACCCTGGTGGGCGCGCTGGCCATGAAGGCCCTGCCCATCGCACAATACCCCGACCTTGTGCCGCCCACGGTCAACGTGAGCGTATCTTACCCCCGGCGCTTCAGCGGAAACCATCGCCTCTACGGTTCTGGCTCCCCTCGAGGTGAACATCAACGGCGTGGAAAACATGCTTTACATGACTTCCACTGCCGCCTCCGGTTCCGGTTCGGGCAGCATCAACGTGTACTTCAAGTTGGGGACAGACCCCAACATGGCCCTGGTCAACGTCAACAACAAGGTTAACCTTGCCCAGACCACCCTGCCCGAAGACGTGCGCCGGCAGGGCGTTACGGTCGTCAAGCGTTCGCCAGCCATGCTGCAGGTGTTCTGCTTTTACTCGCCAAACGGCCAGTACGACGGCGTGTTTATCCACAACTGGGCTCAGGTCAACGTTGTTGACGAACTCAAGCGCGTGGCTGGCGTCGGCGACTGCTCGCTGTTTGGCAGCATGGACTACTCCATGCGCATCTGGCTGCAGCCAGACAAGCTGGCCAAGTACGGCCTCTCCGCCAAACAGGTGAGCGCGGCCATTCAGGAGCAAAACTCGCAGTACGCGCCCGGCCGCCTGGGCGACATGCCCACGGCCGATTCCACCGAGCTCACCTGGCAGATCGACACTCAGGGTCGCCTTGTAACGCCCGAGGAATTTGGCGAAATCATCATCCGCACCGGACAGGACAGCGCCATGCTGCGTCTCAAGGACGTGGCGCGCATAGAACTGGGCGGCAAGGACTACAGCGTTCTTTCCCGATACAACGGCATGGTGGCCCGCATGGGCGCCGTGTATCTGCTGCCGGGCGCCAACGCCATATCCACGGGCGACCTCGTCAAGGCAAAGCTGGAAGAAATCTCCAAGCGCATGCCCGACGGTCTGGCCTACACCCTGCTGGTGGACACCAACGACTTTGTTATGGAGTCCATCAAGGAAGTGGTGAGCACCCTGGTCGAAGCCATGATCCTGGTGTTCATCGTCGTGTATGTATTTTTGCAAAACTGGCGTGCAACGCTCATTCCCTGCATTGCCGTGCCCGTGTCCATTATCGGTACGTTTGCCGGTCTGTTTGCCTTTGGTTACACCATCAACACGCTTACGCTGTTCGCCCTGGTGCTGGCCATCGGCATCGTGGTGGACGACGCCATCGTTGTGCTTGAAAACGTCGAACGTATCATGAGTACGGAGCATCTGCCGCCCAGAGAGGCGACAGCCAAGGCCATGAACGAAGTTACGGCCCCGGTTGTCGCCATTGTGCTGGTGCTGTGCGCCGTGTTTATCCCTGTTTCGTTCATGGGCGGCCTTGCCGGGCAGATGTACAAACAGTTTGCCATAACGATCTCGGTGTCGGTTGTACTTTCGGGTATTGTGGCGCTGACGCTCACCCCGGCCCTATGCGCCCTGCTGCTCAAGCCGCATGCTCATGATCATACGCCGGCCAAGGGCTTTGTGTGGTTCAACTATGAGTTTGGCCGCATCACCCGCCGCTATGTGAACGCCGTGCGTTTTGTCAAAGCCTCTGGCGTGCGGGCGCTGGCGCTCTGCGCGCTCATGTTTCTGTGCATTGTATGGCTGTTCCGCATTGTGCCAGGTGGGCTTGTGCCCAACGAAGATCAGGGCTACCTGCTGGGCATGGCCATTCTTGACGACGGCGCGGCCCAGCCCCGCACCACTGCGGTAAACAAGGTGCTCAACGACTTCATGCTCAAAAACCCTGCGGTCTTGAGCGTGGGCACGCTCTCCGGTCTGGACATCACATCCATGGCGGCCAAGAGCAACTACGGTACGTTCTTTGCACTGCTCAAACCCTGGGACGAACGCAAGGACCCCAAGGACTCGGCCGACGCCATTGTAAACACGGTGGGCGCGGTTACCGTCATGCAGCCTGAGGCCTTTATTCTGGGCTTCTCGCCGCCGCCCATCAGCGGCATGAGCACCACGGGCGGCTTTGAAGGTTACGTGCAGATGCGCGGCAGCGGCAGCCTCAAGGATATGGAAGACGCGGCCAACAAACTGGTGGCCGAGGTTACCTCCAAAAACGCCGACGGTTCGCCCAAGTACCCCTCCATCGGCATGGTGCGCAACCTTTTCTCCACCGGTTCGCCCCAGCTTTACGCCAACCTTGACCGCGAGCGCTGCAAGGACATGGGCATCAGCATTGCCGATGTGTATGCGGCCATGAGCGCTACCTTCGGCAGCTCGTACGTCAACGACTTCAACCTGATGGGCCGTACCTTCCAGGTGCGTATGCAGGCCGATGCGGAGAACCGCGTGCTGCCTGACAGCCTGAACGACATATTCGTGGCCAACCGCGCTGGCGAGATGATTCCGCTGACTGCGGTAATGAACCTTGAACGCCGTACCGCCCCGCAGGTGGTGGAGCGCTATAACGTGTTCCCCGCTGCGCACATCATGGGATCGCCCACACTGGGGTATTCCTCCGGTCAGGCGCTCCAGGAAATGGAAAAGGCCGCGTCCGTGGTGCTGTCCGCCGACTACCAGCTTGGCTGGGTGGGGTCTGCCCTGCAGGAAAAACTGGCCAGCTCCGACACCACCGTCATTTTTGTGCTGGCGCTGATTATGGTCTTCCTGATTCTTGCCGCGCAGTATGAGTCGTGGTCGTTGCCGCTCTCGGTGCTCACGGCCGTGCCCTTCGGCGTGTTTGGCGCACTGGTGGCAACCTGGGGCCGCGGGCTTTCCAACGACATCTACTTTCAGGTGGCGCTGGTTACGCTGGTTGGCCTGGCAGCCAAAAACGCCATTCTTATCGTGGAATTCGCTGTAGAGGCCTGGCGCGGCGGGCGCAGCCTGGATGCGGCGGCCATCCATGCTTCAAAGCTACGTTTCCGGCCCATCGTGATGACCTCGCTCGCCTTTATTCTCGGCTGCGTACCGCTGGCCATCAGTACGGGAGCTGGCGCCAACAGCCGTCACGCCATCGGCACGGCGGTTATTGGCGGCATGCTGGCGGCAACGTGCATAGCCACGCTGTTTGTGCCGTTCTTCTTTAAGGCCATCATGCAACTCTCACTGAAACTGCAGGGAAAAACCGACCCCAATCTGGGCAAGGACCACCTTGCGGAAGACCAGGAGGACGACATATGAGCGTGTTCCGCAAGGCGGCAGGTATAACGCTTAAAACACCAGCCCTGGTGCTGGCCCTGACAGTGCTGCTTTCGGCATGCTCTCTTGCCCCGCATTACGACAGGCCAGATCAGGAAATGCCCAAGCAGTGGCGGTCTGTGGACATGGGCTCGGCCCCTCTCCATACTGACTGGTGGAACAGGTTCAACGACCCTGTTTTGACCGAGCTGGTTGAAGAAGCCCTGAAGAATAATCAGGATCTGGCGCAGTCCATGGCCAAGATAGAATCGGCCGCCGCGCAGGTGGGCGTCGGCACGGCCGCGCTTGCGCCTGCGGTTACGGGCACTGGCTCGGCCACGGCTCAGGGCCTGTCGGAAAAAACCGCCAACACAGTACCCTTTGACCAGAGCAAACTTGCGCGTTCCAATACCTCCTATCAGGGCGCGCTCAGCGCGTCGTGGGAATTGGATTTCTGGGGCAAGGTGCGCAACCAGTACACCATGCTCAGCGATGTGCTCATGAGCACGGTTATCGGCCACGAAGCCCTGAGGCTTTCGGTGGCGGGGCAGACGGCCCAGGGCTACTTTGCCCTGCTTGCGCAGGACATGCAGCTTGAAACCTCGCGCCGCACACTGAAGTCACGCGAGGACTCCTTCCGGATTTATACCGCCCGCTACAAGCAGGGCGACATTACAGAGCTTGACTGGCAGCGGGCCCGTGCCGAGGTGGAAACCGCCCGTGCCCAGGTGCATACGAACACCGTGGCTGTGGACAAGGCCGAGGCCGGTCTGGCCGTGCTGCTCGGGCGCTCGCCCCGCGACATCATGGACCGCGCCATGAAGCGTGGGCAGGGCATCAACATGCTGCCCGCGCCGCCGGTGCTGCCCGCCGGTCTGCCCTCAGACCTGCTGGAACGCAGGCCCGACATCCGCGCCGCAGAGTTCTCCATCATGGCTTACAACGCCAACATAGGCGTTGCCCGTGCGCAGTTCTTCCCGTCCATATCCCTCACGGGCATGCTGGGAACCTTGAGCGCCTCGGTGGGCAACCTCTTTACCGGACCGGCTGGAGCGTGGAGCTACGGTGTGACGGGTACGGTTCCGGTGCTGGATTTTGGCCGCAACTGGTATAACCTCAAAGATGCCGAGGCCCAGAAAAAGGCCGCAATTGCCGTGTACCGCAAGACCGTGCAGTCGGCCTTTGAGGATATTCGTACGTCGCTTACCTCGCAGCGCGAGGCGGACCACATCGTGCGCAGCATGCAGGTGCAGGTTGAAAGCCTGCGGCGCGCTGTGCAGATTGCCCGCTTGCAGTACGACAACGGCTATACCGACTACCTGACGGTGCTGGATGCTGAGCGTCAGCTGTTTGCAGCCGAGCTGCAACTGGCTACAGCCCTGCGCGACCGGCTCGACAGCGTGGTCAGCGTGTGCATGGCCCTTGGCGGCGGCTGGCAGGATGCGGGCACAAGCCCAAGTTTTCCGGTTGTAAACACTGAAAAGCTGCTGCAGGAACAGACAAGCATGGGCATGGACGCGCCTGCGGGCAAAACAGAATAACAGGCTGCCAGCGGCAATGCCCTTTGCCGCAGACAGTTTATCAGCGGGAAAGGCGTCGCAAGGCGTCTTTCCCGCTTTTGCATTTACCGCGCCCCAAGACAGACCTCGGCCAGGGGAAAAATGACAGGCTTTACATACATGCCTTGCCTGTCGTAAAGGGAAAAACATGGACAAAAAATTGCCCGTATTTTTTCTTATTCTCTTTGTCGCGCAGCAGGTGTTATGCGCGCCTCTGGACGTGTCCGCCCAAGAAACCGACCACCCGGCCGCAAAGAGCGCCGACATGGCTGGCGCGTCCGCCCAAAAACACCAGCTGGATAAAAAGGTTGCCGTCAAGGCAAAGCGTAAGGATGCAAAAGGTAAGGGAAAAAGTTCCAAGGGCATCCACGCTCCGGCATGGGCCTTTGGCAGCGCCTCGCAAAGCCGGGAGGCCTTGCGCGAAGGCGTAAGCACTTCTGATCTGCAAAAACGAGCGGTGGGCGACGAGGCTGCCAAGGATAATTCGATCAACACCGCCTCGGGGATCAACTCGGCCCTGAAAAGCGCAAACTCCAAAAACGAACGTAAAAACGGGCTGGCGCTGAGTGTGGGGCAGGAGGAATCCGGCTGGCGCAAAAAAAGCCAGCTAGAGCCGGAAGCCGCTGACGAAAACGTGCCCATGCAAAGCCGCCATGTGGTGCGGGCGTATGCCGATGTGGATGCCGGGGATGACCTGAACGTCAGCGTAGGGCCGGAGCTGATTCTTAAGGATGAACAGCGCGAGCGGGCTGCGGCCAACAAGCAGCCGGACTCCGCCCTCGGTATGGGCATGCAGTTCAAGCTGGGCTTTTAGGGCAAGAAGGCCGACACCTTTAGTTGACTGCGCTTGAGGCAATGAGCCCGCTTGTGGGCAGGTCTGCGCTTTTACTGCACCTCCTGAGCCAGAATCAGATCAACCTCATCCACGCTAAGCCCAGAGTTTTTAGCAATCTGACGGCTGTTGAGCCCTTTGCGGCGTCCGTTCAGGATCAGTTCGCGCAAAAACTGAGGCGATCGGCTGATACCCTCGGCCTGTTCCAGCAAGCGGCGCAGTTCATGCGTGCGTTCTTCCAGCTTTTCATCCAGATTTCGCAATTCAGCCTGTCGTTGGGCAAATGTGGCCACAATTTCCTTTTCGAGCCGTGCGTTCATCTCTATGCGTGCGAGCAGGCTTTCCTGATTGCCCTGCAGGGCGTTGAGCAGGGCTTCGGAGCGCCGCAAACGTAGATAAAAAACAAGCACGCCGCCCAGAATGGCCAGCTCAAAGAGAGAAAAAAGCGCAACCAGCGCAAACAGCAGGGTGTCGTTCATACTTTTATGTTCAAAAGGTTGCCCACCAGAGGAGATGTCATCTCGCCGGTTGCAGGTTCCGGCTCCGGCGGTGGTGGTCTTCGTTTTCTGCGGTTGCCAAACTGGGGCGCGCCGCGTTTTTTCCGCATCCGGCGAGAGTGCGGCCTGGTGGCTTGAGTCGGTCTGGGCAACCTGCTGTTGCTCCTGCTTTGCCATGGCGGCGGCAAGAACGCGCGACATGGCCGTCGATGCCTGCGGGGCAACGGCGGCGGCATTGCTTACAGAGGTTGCCAGGTTAGTCTGGGCATACAGCACGGCCATTGTGGCGTCAACGCTCATGGCTGCCTCCTGCTGCCGGATGCGCGGTGCTGCCTCGCCTGCAAACGCCCTTTGCGTACTGTGGGGTCGATACGCCTCGCGGGCTGTGGCGGCTGCGGTGCGGCTGCGGCGGATGCCGGGCCGCCAATGCACGTGAGCAACGGCTAGCTAATGTACCCTATTCATTTAAATAGCTTTCAAACAAAATGTCATCAATGCGGCCCTGGGTAAGATAGTCATTGAGCACCCCGCCGAGGTCTTTTTTGATAGTGGGGACGCTGGCAGGGTCAAGCAAAAATGCGTCGGATTTGCTGCTCAGGTAATAGTACAGGGCATCGCGCAGGGGGATGAGTTTTTGGTCTATTTCCATGCCCACCCGGGGGCTCTGGCTGACTGTAGAAAACTTGCAGATCAAAAAGCGCGCGCCTTTGGCTGTTTGTCTGGGTATGACAAAGGGCGCCAGTTCCTTGACGCTGTCGGGCTTGGCGGTGGGCGACTTGGCCGAGGGCACCACGATCACCTCCGGCTTCACGGGTTTCCGGCGGCGGGGGCGGCGGCGTGCGCAAGACAAACCACCATACGGCCACGGCCGCCACCAGCAGCACAAGCAGGGCAGCCGCGCCCGCAATGAGCAGCAATTTTTCTTTTTGTTGGGCGCGGGGGCTTCGGCAGGCACCTGCAGGGGAGCACTGCCGGTTTTGGCCGGAGGGGGAGACTCCTGCTCCTGCAAAAAAGGAGCGTCGTCCAGATCAAGCTCAACTTTGCGCAGGCTTGTATCGGGGCTCACTGCAACCTGCAGTTCGTCCTTGGCGGGGGCTTCTTTGGTCTCTTGTTTTTCAGCCACGCGTCACTCCTGACGGCCACGCCCAAAATACCTGGTCACTGGCGCTTATGTTGCTGTCAACCGCACGCGCCAGCATGGCGCAGTGCTGCAGGCGGTAGCTTGCGCCGTGCGCCGCCTGCTGTGCCCTCTCCCCGCCATGCGGTGACGTGCAGGGCGCAACGGGCCATAAAGTCAAATACGGGCCTGCAAAAGACCCGCCCCCGATCAGGTAGCGCTGCGTTGCGCCAACCCCGGCCAGGTGCGGGCCGTCAAAGCCAGGGAACCGCTGGTGCAATACCTAGGGAAAAATTTTGTCGATCTTCTGCTTCATGGTGTCTGCAGTGAAGGGTTTGACAATGTAATTGGAAACCCTTGCCTGCACAGCTTCGATGATATTTTCCTGCTGGGCCTCGGCCGTGACCATCAAAAAGGGGATGTTGGCAAACTGCTCGCTTGCGCGCACCTTGCGCAGCAGGTCGATGCCGGTCATCTGCGGCATGTTCCAGTCAGAAACGATAAAGTCGATTTTTTCGCGGTTCAGGACATCCCATGCCGAGGTGCCGTCGTCTGCTTCCACCACGTTCTGAAAACCGAGCTGACGCAGGATGTTGCGTACAATGCGACGCATGGTGGAGAAGTCGTCAACCACAAGAACACGCATGTTGGGATTGTAAGGCATGAGAAAAACTCCTTGAAGCGTCGTCAATATCGGTTTGCAACAGACGTTGCAGCCGTACGCCACTGTCTGTTGTAAGCTATATTTCAGAGCCTTCGCCGTAGAGATTATGAAACTCTTTGCGAAGGCGGTTCAGGGCCTGTGAATGCAATTGCGAAACACGTCCTTCGGTAATGCCCATAACTTCGGCAGTTTCGCGCATATTAAGCTCATCTGTGTAATACAGCGACAGTACCAACTTTTCCCTTGGCGTCAAGCGGTCTATCAGTGGCGCCACGCGCTCCACAAGCTCTTGCAGCGCCGTGTTGCGGTAGGGCTCCCCGCCGCCCTCCGGCCCCTCGCCCGACAGCGTGTCCTGAATGGCGTCGAGCGAAATCCAGAGCTGGTTTTGCAGGGCTTCAAGCCCCTGACGCACGTCGCGCATGTCGAGGCCGGTGATCTTTTGCAGTTCGTCTTCGGTGGCCTGGCGGCCATGCTCGTGCTCAACCTTGCGCATGGCCTCGTCAAGCACGCGCACCCGCTGGCGCAACGAACGTGGAAACCAGTCGAGACGGCGCAACTCGTCAAGCATTGCTCCCTTGATACGGCTTTCGGCGTAGGTTTCAAAGCGTATACCCAGCTGCGGCCTGAATTTGCCAAGGGCCTCCATGAGCCCGAGCGTGCCGGAGCTGATCAGTTCGCCAAGCTCGACGCTGCGCGGCAGTTTGGCCTTGAGCCGTAACGCAAGAAAGCGGATCTTGGGCGCATAGTGCCGCACCACAGATTCCTGCTCTGCAGGCGAAAAGCTCTCCCAAGGGGTTGCCCCGGTTTCGAGCGCTTCCCAGGGGCAGGGAGATTGCGCTTGCGCTGTGCCGGTCTTCATGATGGTTTCCTTTGGATCTGCCTCTTCTACCCCGTGGCATTTGCATGCCGGTTGTGCTGCGCTCCACCTGCCCGCCAAGGCCGGTTGCGCCGCGTTGTCACACGTTGAGGTTGCTGTGCGTTGCTTCTGCCGGGGAAAAAGCCTGTCTGCCCGGAACTAGCGGAAGAGCAGCTTTTTCCAGAAAAATTTGATATTGCCGTCAAGGTTTTCGGGGGCTTCCCAGGCGTTGATGTTCTTGGCCAGCGCCATGGTGGCCTTTGCCGCCGGGCTTTGCGGATCGCTGATGCAGAAGGGCAGCTGCTGCACCACGGCCTTGCGTACGCCCGTATCACGCGGGATCACGCCCACAAGCTCCAGCGAAACACCGCTCAAAAAATGGTCGCAGGCCTGATGCAGCCGCTACAAACATGTCCTTGGCGGTTTTGATGTCAGGGGCCATGTTGACGCAGACCTTGAACCGCTCCACGCCATGGTTGTTTTTGAGTACCTTGATGAGCGCGTAGGCGTCGGTAAGCGATGTGGGCTCAGGGGTGAGCACCACCAGACGTTCCTGCGCCGCCATGTTGAAGTAGAGCACGTTGTCGCTGATGCCCGCGCCCGTATCCACAATAAGAAAGTCGAGCCCGTCTTCCATTTCGTCCACGGCTTCAAGCAGTTCGAGCTTCTGCCCGGTGGAGAGGGTGAGCATTTCGCTCATGCCCGACGAAGCCGGCAGAATGGAAAAGCCATACGGCGTGGGAAAAAGAATGTCCGAAAGGGTGGCCCCTTCGTGAAACAGGTGAAAGATGTTTTTTTTGCGGTGTCAGCCCAAGCACCACGTCCACATTGGCCAGGCCGAGGTCGGCGTCAAGAAGCACCACCTGCTTGCCCAGCTGCGCCAGACAGATGGCAAGATTGACCGAAATATTGGTCTTGCCTACGCCGCCCTTGCCTGAAGTGACGGAAAATACCAGAGGGAAAGTGCCGCTCATCTGTCTGCTCCACATGTTAAGGCCCGGGCCGCGCTAGGCGGCCTGACCAGGAAGTTGCCTTTTAAAAATAAGACGCCAGACCAGCGGCTCGGTGGCCGGGGCGAGGCTTTCCTTAAGTTCAGCGCCGAAAGACAGGGCTGAAACCGGCAGGCCCGCCGCACAGGCCACATTCACTATATTGCCAAAGCTGACGGCTTCGTCCAGCTTGGTCCATACAATGGAACCCGGCCCGTCAAACTTGTAGCGCTGCAAAAAAGCCTGGGTCTGCAGCGCGTCAAAAAATGGCGAGAGGGTCAGATGCGTGGCCGACTCCACCGTGTCCAGTCCCAGGTCGGCCTTCCATCTGGCAAGGTTGCCGTTGCGGTCAAGGCCGGGAACATCAATAAAAACAGCGCTTGCCTCGCGCGCGGCGGCAAGCGCGTGCTCCATGGAGGCCTTGTCGGGCGCTTCCATGTACGCAAAATTTGAAAGCTCCGCCCAGTGGCGCAATATAAGCCTGCCGTTGCCGCGCAGGCAGTCGGCGTTGATAAAGGCAATGCGCGCTTCCGGGTCGTGTCTGCGCAGGTGCAGGGCAAAACGCAGGGCCGTGGTAGTTTTGCCAAGGCCAAAAGGCCCGGCCATCAGGTGGATGCGCTGCCGCCAGTGCTCCGCCCCCCAGGCCTTGACCGGAACCATGTCGCACAGACACTCAAGCACCGATGCGCCCGGTTCGGCCAGCAGCCGTTTGTAAAGGTCGACGGCCACGGAGTCAGAGACCCCTTCGCGCTGCAGATATTCCAGAGCTACGCGCTGCCGGGGCGTGAGGCGCTCAAGCTGGATGGCAGGCTTCATCAAGGCGAATATCTGATCCTTGAGCTGCATCCAGTCCCTGTGCCATTCGCCCCAGCCTGCGGGCGCTCCTGCTGGCTGGGCGGCATCGGCCTTGGGGCGCTCGATGCCGGCAGTTATTTCATGGCAGACGGCACCGTTTTTGCGGTAGGTGCGGTTGCCCAGGATAACGGCGTCAGGCCCCATCTCGACCTTGATTCTGGCCAGAATTTCCTGTGATGTGGCCCCTGTGAACGTCTTTACCTGCATGGCCCATTCCTTTGCCTGACGGTTCTGTATCGCCAAACGGCTTGCGTGCGCCGTTTGTTTGACGACATTCTGGTGTTTGCAAATTTGGGGCCAACAACTGGGGCATTATTGCCCACAAGGACAAAAAAACCACAGGGAATTTTTCCCATACCAACAATAGCCGCTGGGACGCCAAAAGGCAATTTGCCCCGACATCGCCGGGCATGCAAACAGTACGGCGCCGCAGACCCAAACAAGGTGCTGCGGCGCCGTGCGCATATATGGCGGGTGTATTACTCGGCGCTGACCGTGCCCACCGACTGCAGCCGGATGTCGGGCGGAATTTCTGCCTGTGAAATAACCGGAACCGTAGGCAAAAATCGCGTGATGATCTGCGCCAGATGCGGCCTGATCAGTGGCGTTACCAGCAGCACTGGCTGGGCGTCGGATATGACGGCGTTATCCACGGCTGCGCTGATGTTGTTGACCAGGCGCTGGGCCACGGCCGGGTTCATGGAGAGAAAGACCACGCCGTTGTCCGCATGGCGTATGCCCTCCTGCACCAGCCGCTCGGCATTGGGCGCGAGGGTAAGCACGGAAAGCGTACCCTGACTGTCCAGATAGGGGCGCACAATGGCCCGCGAGAGTTTTTCGCGCACGTATTCGCCCAGCGTCTCGGGATTTTTGACGCCGCCGCCAAAGTCGCCCAGGGTCTCTACAATGGTCAGCATGTCGCGCACGCTTACGTTCTCGCGCACCAGCAGCTGCAGCACTTTTTGCACCACGCCCAGAGGCAGCACGCCGGGGACCAGGTCTTCCACCGCTTTGGGCGAATGTTTGGCCACGGTGTCCAGCAGGCCCTGCACCGCCTGCCGGTCGAGAAAGTCGGCCAGATGACGCTTGAACACTTCCGTCAAATGCGTGGCGATGACCGTTGCCGGGTCGACCACGGTATAACCGGCGAGCATGGCCTCCTCGCGCTGGCTGTCGGGAATCCACAGCGCGGGCAGGTTAAAGGCCGGTTCGCGCGTTTCGATGCCGCTAATCTAGGTGGTCACGTTGCCGGGGTCCATGGCCAGAAAGTGGTCCACCAGAATTTCTGCGGAGGCCACCTGATTGCCCTTGATCAGCAGGGAATACTGGCCCGGCTTGAGCTGCAGGTTATCGCGCAGGTGCAGCGAGGGGATGACCACGCCCATGTCCAGCGCAAACTGGCGGCGTATGGAGCGGATGCGGGCCAGCAGGTTGCCGCTCTGCTCCTCGTCCACCAGGGGGATGAGCCCGTAACCAACCTCAAGCTCCAGCGTATCGAGGGGCAGGAGCGCCTGGACTTCTTCGGGGGTGTCGGCGGTGCCCGAGCCGCTGTTTTTCTTTTTCTTTTCTTCGGCCTTGGCCTTGTTGGCGGCTTCCTGATCCTTGTTTTCGGTGAGTCGGCTCACGGTAAAAATCAGAGCCGAGATGATCAGAAATGGTATGGTCGGCAGACCGGGAACAAGGGCAAACAGCAGCAGCACGGCCGAGACCATCTTGAGCGCCCGGCTGTTGAAGGTAAGCTGGGCCAGAAATTCCTCGCCCATCTTGGCTTCGGACGCGGCGCGTGAAACAAGCAGGCCCGTGCCGGTGGAAACAATGATCGAAGGGATGGTGGAAACCAGCCCGTCGCCGATGGTCAGCAGAGAGTACGTGGTGAGGGCCGTGTTCCAGTCCATGTCCTTTTGGGCCATGCCGATGATGATGCCGCCCACGATATTGACCAGGGTAATGAACATGCCCGCGTTCACATCGCCCGAAACGAACTTGCACGCACCGTCCATGGCGCCGTAAAAGTCCGCCTCTTTGCGCAGACCCGCGCGGCGGGCGTTGGCCTGTTCCTCGTCGATGATGCCCGCGTTGAGGTCGGCTTCAATGGCCATCTGTTTGCCGGGCATGGCGTCAAGGGTAAAACGGGCGGCCACTTCAGCAATACGCGAGGTACCGGCCGTGATGACGACCTTGTTGAGGATGAACAGGATCATAAAGATGACCGCGCCCACCACATAGCTGCCGCCCTACCACAAACTGGCCGAACGCGCGGATGACCTCGCCTGCGGCGTTGGCTCCCATGTTGCCGTTGAGCAGGATAAGGCGGGTGGAGGCCACGTTGAGCGCCAGCCGCAGCAGCGTTGTGATCAGCAGCAGCGAAGGAAAGATGGTGAACTCAAGCGGAGTGGTCATGAACATGGTTGTTATGAGCACCAGCAACGATATGGAAATACTCACGCAGAGCATGATGTCGAGAAAAAACGTGGGCAACGGAACCAGCATGACGAGCAGGATAATGACCACGCCGCCTGCGAGGAATATTTCGCCGTTTTTGGAAAAGCGGCTGTAATCAAATTGTGGAAGTACTGCGGCAGCCATTTTTATGACACCTCTCTGCTTTGGTTCCCTGATGCGGGTTCAGACCAAAAAACTGGGGCCTGTCTGGCAAAAATCATTGCCCCTCTAGGGCCTGCCCACCTTGGGCTTGAGCTTCCAGATGCTGGCCAGCACTGCGGCCACTGCTTTGTATAGCTCCTCAGGAATCATGTCGCCCACTTCTGTGGACTTATACAAAGCCCGTGCCAGAGGCACGTTTTCACGGATGGGCACACGGTGCTCGCGGGCGACTTCCTTGATTTTTTCGGCCATATGGTCCGCACCCTTGGCCAGGACTATCGGCGCTGGGGCCTCGGACGAATTGTAGCTGAGCGCCACGGCGATGTGGGTAGGGTTGGTAACCACCACGTCGGCCTTGGGTACGTCGGCCAACATGCGCCTGCTCATGACTTCCATCATCTTTTTGCGCTGTTGCCCCTTGACCACAGGGTCGCCGTCGACCTGCTTCTGTTCGTCCTTTACTTCCGACTTGGTCATCTTCATGCCTTCGTTGTAGGCAAAGCGCGACTGCCAGACGTCAAAAACGGCAATGGCCATGATGGGCATGAGCGCATAGCAGACCAGCTTGAAGGCCATGTGCAGCATGTACGTGGCCACGCCCTCGGTGCTGGCATAGTACATGGGCAAAAAGTTTTGGTATTCCTTATAGATGACCCAGCCGGGGATGATCCCCAGGACAAGCGAAAAAAGCAGGCTTTTGATGGTGCGCAGGGCGGTCTGGGGCGAGAGCAGCATCTGCTTGAGCCCCTGCACGAGGTTGAAACGCTCAAATTTGGGGTGCAGAATCTTGGTTGACCAGAGTTTGCCGACCTGCAGGCGCTGGGCCGTAAAGGCCAGAAAAGCCAGCGTCAGCAAGATGGGCATGATCATGCGGCAGATTTCAATGGTGAGGTCGATGCTGAGGCTGTAGACAGTTCTCCGGGTTGGGATCAAATTCCCAGGCATGCGCGAGAAAATGCCGGAACAGGCGTTTGATGTCGTCGGTCATGGGGCCGATCCAGGCATACATGATGGCGACGCCGCCCAGCAGGCTGACGGCTTTGCCGAGCTCAGGCGATTTGGGTACGTTGCCCTCATCGCGCTGTTTGCTTACGCGTTTGGGAGTCGCTTTTTCCGTTCTGCTTGGATCTTGCTGCGCACCGAACATGCTGTCACCGCCGTTGCTTGATTGGCGCTGCTAAGCGCCTTGGCGGGGTATTAGCAAAAAATATGCCCGTCAGGTTACTGGCGGGCATGCTGCGGACGCGTCAGCGGCAACGCGTAAAAAGCAGAACAGGTTATGGCAAGAAGCGCCGGGGCGCTCGGCTGGGGGCAAATCCGCAGCTGGGGCCTAGTTTTTCTCCGCCGGGTCGTCCTGCCACCACCAGCGGGCGCGCTGGCAGAGCAGGTCGATATCGCCGGCTGCGGCAAGGTTGAGCATCTGCCTGTACTGGCGCACGGCTTCGTAGCTGTAGGGGTTGGCCTCAAACAGCCCCGCAAACATGTGCGCGTCTTCAGTCAGCATCTTGCGGGCCGCATTCTGGCGGCGGCGAAACGAGGGCGTCAAAAAAGGCAGCAGGTCATCCTGCCCCGACAGCAGGGCAAAGTAGGCGACGCTGGTGATAAAATTCATGTTCTGGATGCGGGCCATGGCCTTGTCGTGCTTTTCGGCAGAGGAGCAAAACACCCGGCAGCCCAGGGCGGTGAAAAAGCCCGCCGCCAGCTCTACTTGCTCTTGCGCCGCATTGGCCCCTGGCACAATGGCCACAGGCTGATCTGCATCCGGGTCCGGCTGGGGGCCAAACAGGGGGTGCGTGCCCACCACGGGGCCAGCCCAGGTTTTTTCCATCTGCCGCAGCGGAATTTCCTTAACCGAGGTGATGTCCGCGAGCACCGCCGTGGGCGGCAGGTGCGGGCAGACGGCGGTGATAACCTCGCGGAATACGGCTGCGGGCACGCAGATGACGGCCAGATCGACCCCGGCGCAGCCTGCGGCCAGCACCTGATCGGTCAGGGGCACGTCAATGCCCTCCACCCTGAGACCCGCAGCGCGCGCTCGGCCAAGCAGCATCGCGCCCATGCGCCCCGTGGAGCCGACAATGACAGTTTTTACGGGGTTACGTGGGCAAAAGCCGGTAAATCCGTCAAATCCATCCTCCGCAACGGTCTCGCCGCCGGTTTGGTCGGCGGGGCTGCCGCCCCTTTGTTTATTGCCGTTCATGCCAGATGCTCCCAGATATTCCAGAATTGCGGAAACGACTTGCGCACGACCATGGGGTCGTCCAGCAGATCGCGAATTTTTACCTCTGGCTGGCGCAGGCCAAGCAGGGCCAGCGACATGGCGATGCGGTGGTCGTTGTGGGCCGAAAGGGCAACCCCCTGCGGCAGGCGGGGAAAGGCGGGCTTGCCGTTGCCGCGCCCGGCCAGACCGTGAACAAGCATGCCGTCGGTGAGCTGGTCGATCCCCACGCCCGCCTTGGCCAGCTCCTGAGCCGGAGCGCTGATGCGGTCTGATTCCTTAAAACGCAGGTGGGCCACATTGCTGATGCGCGTGGAGCCCTGCGCGCAGGCCGCCAGCACGGCCACTGTGGGCACAAGGTCAGGGCAGTCGCCCATGTCCAGCTCCACCCCGTGCAGGGCTGAGGGGTATACGGTGACAGAGTCGGGCGTCAGCCGCATGCGCGCGCCCATGCGCTGCAAAATTTCCAGCATGGCCCGGTCGCCCTGCAGCGAATCGGTGCGCAGGCCCTCAACACGCACAGGGCGCAGGCCCAGAGCACCGGCAGCCAGCAGGTATGATGCGCCGGACCAGTCTCCTTCAACCGTGTAATCGCCTGCCTGATACGCGCCGGGGTGTACAGTAACGCGCAGGCAGCCGGGCAGGGCGGCCTTGAGCTCGCGCCACGCGCCGGGGGGCAATAGCTCCCACGCAGCACCTGCCTGCTGACGGGTTTGCACCTCAAAGCGGATGCCGTAGTCGGTCAGGCATTGCAGGGTAAGCCCCACATAGGGCCACGAAACCGCTTTTTGTCCGCCGAGCGTCACAGACAGGGGCGCGGGCCCCATGGGCGCTGCCAGCAGCAGGCCAGAAAAATACTGGCTTGAGATGTCCATGCCCAGCTCCACCTCGCCCCCGCACAGGGACGGGTTGAGGCCGTGGGCGTGCAGCACCATGGGCGGACAGTCTGGTTTGGCCTCAAACGTGGCGGTAAGCCCCAGATTTTTCAGCGCGTCGGTGAGTTCGCCAATGGGCCGCTCGTGCATGCGCGGCGCGCCGTGGATGCGAAACTCGCCTTCGCCTGCGGCCAGCACTGCCGTAAGCAGTCGGCAGGTAGTGCCCGATTCTTCCACGTCGCACGACAGGGGGCTTTGGGCCGTGCCGCCGCGCGGCTTGCCGTCCATGCCGGTCACGCGCCACGCGCCTGCGGCCTGCGTGCTTTCGGGCAGGGTTTCCATACTGGCCCCCGCGCCGCACAAAATGGCCCGTGTGCGCTCAAGGTCGCGGCTTTCAAGGGTATGACGCACTGTGGACACGCCCTGCGCCAGGGCCGCGCCGATAAGATAGCGGTGCGAGACCGATTTGGACGCTGGCGCGGTGACGCTCACCGTGGCCTGTTCTTCAGCCGCCGAAACGGCAAGGGTGCTCTGGCTCATGAGGCTAGTTGCTCCGGTGTTTCCGAGTGGAGGTCAAGACGGTCCAGTTGCGGCCCTGTGGGATAGCTGCCCAGAATACGGAAGCTTGTGCATACTTCGTGCAGCTTTTCCAGCAGCGGGGCGTAGCGCGGATCTTCCAGATCGCTTTCCACGTCGGCAAAGAAAACGTACTTCCAGCGCTGGCCGCGCAGGGGGCGCGACTCCAGCTTGCGCATGTTGATGCCGTTGACGGCCAGCAGGTCAAGCACGCTTGAGAGGGCGCCAGCCTTGTCGGCAGTGGTGAACAGCAGCGAGGTTTTGTCCGCGCCGGTATGGCCGGGCTGGGGGCCGCCCGTGCGGCTGCCCGAACGGGCGTCGCCGGGGCCGATAATGACAAAGCGCGTCCAGTTGCCGGGCTCGTCTTCGATGCGCCGGGCCAGAATGGCTATGCCCATGAGGTCGGCCAGCTTGCCGTGGCCGATGGCGGCGGCGTCCTCCTTGCCAGCCGCGTACTGGGCGGCTGCCGCGGTGGACTCAACCGGCACGAGGCCCGCGCCGGGCAGATGGGCGCGCAGCCACGCGCCGCACTGGGCCAGCGGCTGGGGGTGCGAATACACCGTGCGCACAGCCGCCAGTGAAGGGGCGTTGCTCAAAAGGCAGTGCGAAATGCGCGAAAAAAGTTCAGCCTGAATGTGTACGTCGTACTTCAAAAACAGGTCAAAGCTCACGCCCACGGTTCCCTGCAGCGAGTTTTCGAGCGGTACAACGCCCAGCTCGCACTGGCCTGAAGCAACCTCTTGAAAAACCTGGGTTATGTCGCTACATGGGCGAAACTTGGCCGTGTGCCCAAGGTATTCCACCCCTGCAAAATAGGAAAAAGTGCCCTCCGGGCCGAGGTAGGCCACATTCTGGGGCCGTTGCAGCGAGCGCGAGGAAGAAAAAATTTCGCGCCAGATGGCCCTCAGGTGGTCTTCGGGCAGGGGGCCGGGATTGCGCGTGGCCAGACTGTCCAGCACTTCTTTTTCGCGCAGGGGCTTAAAGATGATGCCCGGTACGTCGGCCTTGATGCGGCCCACCTCAAGGCTCAGGGCCGCACGCTGGTTAAAGAGTTCCAGCAGGTTTTGATCCACCGCGTCGATCTCGTGCCGGATGGCGGCCAGGCGCGCGCCCGCCTCGTCGGGAGAGGCCTTTGGGGCCTGGGCGTTCGTCTGGTCTTTGGGCCAGTGGCTGTTGCTGTCGTCCATGCTAGATCTCCCGGATGTCTTCGCTTATGCGCATGCCAAAATGGCGGCCAGCTTCATCCAGCCGGCACAGCACGGTGTCGCCGGGCTTCAGGCCCACTACGCTCACCGGTTCTCCGTCGGGGGTGGTCAGGCGGATGGTTTCGGCATTCTGCAAAAACACCGCGCCGGTTTTGACGCCGTCTTCGGTGGCAACCTGGGCTTCAACCAGCAGCATGGGGCGCACTTCGATTTTTACCCGGCCAAGGGTGGCAAGGCTTGTCTCGCCGTTGGCGTCCACAATCAGCACTTCCTGCCCGGCCTTGAATTCGCCAAGGTAGGTGGTTTTGTCGCCGGGAAGCCGCACATAGGCGTGCACAGCCCCTGCGTTGACCCTGAAGGGGCGGGCGGCGACGTATTCGTTACGCTCTGTTTCGGCGTGCACCAGAAAGGTAAAGGCGCTGGAATTGCCCACCAGCATGCCCTGCCCCTTGTGCAGGATGGAGAGCGTATCGGCGCAGACGCGGTGGCCGAGGCCCACGGATTCCACGCGGGTCACCACGGCGGGCAGCAGTTCTTCGCGTCCTTGGGCCAGCTTGCACTGGGCCACTATGGTTTTGAGGTCGGCAACCGCCCCTCTGGATACAACAATGCCCGCCACGCCGCGTTCCAAAATTCCTGCGGCAAGGCGGGCCTCGTCCAGCGTAGCGGCCTCAGCCAGAACGCTGTCGCTCTGGGCCAGAAGGTTTTCTACAGGTATGACCTCCCAGCCGCGAGCCAGCACCACGCGCTCGCCGCTGCGCAGCCGTTCGAGCACGGCTTCTTCGTCGGCCTTTACATTGAGGGCCATGGTGGTGGTGTCCTCGGCGGCCCACACAGGGCAGCGCGAAAGACCGGCCACCTGCTCCGCATGTTCGCGGGGCACAATAACGCCGTCCACGCCAGACTCCAGCGCCAGGGTCACGTCGCCTTTGTCAAAAGGAACGCAGTTGAAATAGATGCGGGACATGCGGATTATTCTCCTACGATTTCCATGGCCTGATCGACGGAGGCGTTTTCGTGCACGATGCCGCGCAGGGCCTTGACCAGAGCCACGCGGTTGGGATGCTGGAAGACGTTGCGGCCCACAGAAATGCCCGCGCCGCCCGCATCGAGCGAATCCTTGACCATCTGGAGAATCTGGCGGGTGGAATCCATGCGCTCGCCGCCAGCAATAACCACGGGCACGCAACAGGCGGCCACCACGTCAGAGAAGCTGTCCACGTCTCCGGTGTAGGGAACCTTGACGATGTCCGCGCCCAGCTCCACACCCACGCGAGCGCAGTGCGCCACCACGTCCTTGGCGTATCCGTTCTGAACCTGCGGGCCGCGAGCGTACATCATGGCCAGCAGGGGAATGCCCCAGTTGTCGCACGATTCGGCCACGCGGCCCAGGTCGGCCAGCATGAGCCGCTCATTGGGGTCGCCCAGGTTGACGTGCACAGAGACGCAGTCCGCGCCGTGCTTGATGGCTTCTTCAACCGTGCCCACAAGGGTTTTGGTGTTGCCGAGGGGCGAAAGGGTCGTGGAGGCGGAAAGATGGATGATAAGGCCAATGTCGCTGCCCGCGTTGCGGTGGCCGCAACGCACCAGGCCCTTGTGCATGAGCACGGCGTCCGCGCCGCCCGTGGCCATGTCGTTGACGGTGTCACGCATGTCCACCAGCCCCTCGACCGCGCCAATGGTCACGCCGTGGTCCATGGGAACAATGATGGTACGGCCGTTTGCGCGGTTGATGATGCGTTCAAGACGAATTTTTTTACCAAGGTACATGGGCTCGCTCCTTTCAGTCTGCTGCTTTGAGGTGACCCGCGTGTGGCGGGGGTTGCCGCATCTTTTCCGGCGGCCCATACAAAAAAAGGGCCGCTGGCTTGTTGCCTGCGGCCCGTTGAACTTTGTAACTTTTTTGCGTCAGCAAAGCTCCCGACCACAGGCTCCGGTAAAATACGCAAAAAAATACCAGCTAAAGATGCCGGTGGCGTAGGAGGAGGTGTGGTTGGAAGAAATGCGCTGCATATAAATACCCTTAAAATTTTCTGGTTAAAAACTACGCGGCAGATAAAAGTCTGTCAATAGAAAAATGGATTGTTGCCTGCTTTTTATGGGCTGGCTCAGGCCACGCCCCGTTCCGCCAGGTCTGTGGGGTTTTCGCCGCCCTTCTTGGGCCGCAGTTTTCGCGTCTCCAGACGTTTAAGCACAAACTCGCCGGGCCTGAGCCCTTCGGGAACTGCGGAAAGCGGAAACTCCGCCCGCGCAAGGTTGCGGTGCCCGCCAGCCACGCCCACGTCATAAAAGCAGGCGTCCGCCAGACGGCCAATGTCGCGCCCGCCGTCGCCCCGAAAGATCACGATGACGGTTTTGTCCACAATGCCGCTTACGGCTATCCAGCGCAGGCCGTGCACCCGCGTAAAAAAGTCGGCCACGGCCACCAGCAGATCGGCGCTGTTGACCTCGTTGAGCGAAGCAAACGCGCCGCCGCCACGGCAATCGGCCAGAGAGCGAAAGGCGCGTGAAAACAGCGGCAGCCATTCGCGCAGGTATTCGCTACGCAAGATGCGCCGCAGCAGGTTGTTGTCCGCATGGCGCGAGAGCCACTGGTACGCCCGAAAGTCGTCCTCGCCGCCCGAGCGCTCAAAGGCGGCGGTATCGGTGCGTATGCCGTAGAAGCAGGGCAGTGGCCAGCCGTGGGCCGGGCCGCATGCGCAGGACCTTGAGGTAGCGGGTCATCATGGTGCTGGTGGCCCCCATGCCGGGGCGGATATCGCGAAAGGCCGCCGGGCCTGCCAGCGTGCAGGCCGTAACGTTGGGCACGGCGCGGGGCAGGGGGTGGTGGTCTATTATGCAGTCAAAGTGCAGCCCCTGAAAGGCCTTGTTGTGGTGCGGCTGCGAATCGACCATGGCGTAACGTGTGTACTGCCCGGCGTTTTCGGGCTGCCACGCGATAACGGGAATATTGAGGTAGCGGATCATGGCCAGGTTGTCTGGCCGTGTGACCTCGTTGATGCGGGCGATGTCCACGCCGTGGACTTTGTGAATCATAATTCGCTTGAGCGCCAGCGCCGAGGCCAGGGCGTCGGGGTCGGCATTGATGAGGATACACCAGCGGTCATCCTTGCAAAGACCTGCCCGCCATTTCTGCAGCAGGGCGATGTGGTCCGTAGCACCAGCCATGGTTCTCCTTTTAGCTCATCGGGCAAGATGTGGTTGCGCAAGCGCGTCCAAAACCGGCAACGAAGAAGCCAGCCCCTTCCAATTGAATATCTCCGCAAGATGCACCGCATGGGAGGCAAAGCGCGCCATGAGGGCGGCTGCAATCTGCAGTTGCGGCTCTGTCAGCGCCGTGAGCGGCAGATGCCGGTCGCCGTCGCCGGGCGCACTCCAGTGCACCAGTGCCGCCTGCTCTGGCAAAGACGAAAATAACAATTTTTTTTGATCATATCCCAGTAGGTGCCCTACGTCCAGACACAGGCCAAGGCCGTAATCCTGCAAAAAACCTTGCCCAAGGCCGTGGATGTCGCTGTGCTCCACGTTTTCGAGCAACAAGGGGATATGACTGTGTTTTTTCCAGTGGTGGGCAAAACCGGCCAGCAGGCGGCGTTGCCGTTGCGGCGAGCCTTGCGGCGGGTGCAGCACTGCGCGGCTCGGCTGAAGAAACGCGGCCTTGTCCAGCACCGCAAGAGCCAGCTGTGCCGCCGTGCGGGCGGGATGAACGGCGCTGTTTTTTGTCGGCCAGGGCAGATCCACCGGCAGGTGGGCGTGCCAGCGCAGGGGCAGGGCAGCCAGGTCGGGCGGCAGATCGGCGGGGCCGTAATTCAGGCAGGCCTGGGTTTCAAACAGGCACAGGCCCACCTCGTCTACCCTCTCGGCCAAAAAACGGGCGTTTTCGTCCACGCCTGCGGGTATTACAAAGGATGGCGCGGCAATCCGCCCGGCCAGCGGGTGCGCCCCTGTATACGCTTTTGACGGTTTTTCCCCGGTTCTGCTGGCCTGGTCTGCGGCTGTTTTTCCGGCTGGTCCCCCAATGGTTCCGCAACAGGGGGCCTTGCGCGCGCCGCGCTCTGCTGCTCTCTGTCTGTTGCGGTCTGGCGGGGCTGGTCTGGCATGCGGCTGATCCTTATATATGGATGCGCGACGCATCAGTTGTTCCGGCGGCGAACATCCGGGGTCTTAAGGCGCAAAGGGGGAGATTTTGGGCAAATCTCCCCCTTTGCCGTCAGGCAAGTGTATGGGGTTTACACCAGTTTGGTGCTGCTCCAGCCGTGCTCCTTGGCGGCGGCTTCGGTCTTGGGGCCGCCCAGCACGCAGGTGGCCCCGGTGCGCGCGGCCTCAGCCAGCACCTCGGCAAACTCGCGGAAGTGTTTTTCTGTGGTGGAGAGTATCTCGTCGCGCATGAGGGCGCGGGCGGCGTCATTGTCGTCCGTGAGCCAGCGCGAGAGGGACTGGGCGCCCTTGGCGTCGGGCAGCAGATAACTGTCTATGTCGCCAACGGCTCCCACGATGGCCTGGGTAAGCTGGGCCTTGTCGGGGCTGAAGCCTCGCAGGTATTCGGCCATGCCGTCAAAGGCCGCCAGCGTGTCCTCCACATTGGGGTCGCGGTACGAGGCGCACACCAGGGTGCCGCCCAGTCGGTCAAGATTGCAAAAGGCCCCGTAAGCCCCGCCGCGCACGCGCACGCGCTCCCACAGGTAGCCCATGCGCAGGTAGCGCAGGATGACGCTGGCCGAACCGTGGTACACATAGCCCTGATCGTATATGTTGGCGGCCTTGCCCACATAGTTGATCTGGGCTGGAGCGATAAAGGCCTCGCCCAGGGGCAGATCAAGCGGGGCGCTGCCAAAGCCTGATTCAGACCCCGCTCGCGCTGGCGCAAGGGCGCGCAGCAGCTGACGGGCCTCGGCCTCGACCAGGGCCAGGCCTTGCGTCTCGGCGGTGCAGTCAAAGATGGCGCCGGGGCGGGCGATGATGCGCGAGCGCAGCTCTTCCAGGTCGTCAAGGACGGACTGCGCGTCCGTATCCATGCGTTGCAGCAGGCCGCGCACGCTTTCAAGGTAGCTCAGGCCGGAGGTACGCTCGTTCAGTGCGCTGGCTCCGTTGAAGCGCGCCCGCAGGCGCGAGCTGACGGCGGCATGTCCTGCCGACTGCAGGCCGTGCTCCAGCCGGGCCTTGGCCTCAAGCAGCATCTGCCCCAGCCGCTCGCGCAGCACGTCCGCGTCCTTGATGGGCTCCAGCAGGATTTCGCGGGTCAGGGCAAAGAGGTCGGGCAGCTTGTCGTACACGGCCTTGCCCGCCACGCTGAGGTAGCCAATGGTTTTGCGGCTGCCCCGCACAAGCCCCAGCAGGGGGTCTGCGCCAAGCCCGCCGGTTTTTGCGGCCATGAGCGCGCCCAACTCGGTAAAGTCGCGCTGCGCGGTGCCCGTCTCGGTGAGCGAGCGGGCAAAAAGCGGCAGGAGGGGCACAAGCCTGTCTGGTACGTTGGTGAGCGGCAGCAGCAGGGTTGTGTAGGCAATGCCCTGCGTGGGCAGCTCATGCGTCAAAAATGTCTCGGGCAGCTCGGCCATGGTCCGGGGATAATGGCGTTTTCGCGCGGCAGGTCTTCCAGCCCCAGGGCCGGAATGGTCGCCAGCGCCTCAGGGCTGTCGGGAGCCTCCTGGGCTTCCATCAGGCGGGCGGTCTCGGCAACCATGCGGGCGCGTTGGTCGGAACCGGCGGCGGCCTGCACCGCGGCCACGCGGGCTTTTTCCGCCTCGTCGCGCAGCTGTCCCAGCTTGGCGTCGGGCATCAGGATGACGGTTGCCCTGTGCTCGTTGTTGAGGAACCAGTCCTTGATGGCCTGCTCGAACACGGGTTCGCCCGCTTCGATGCGGGCCTTGAGCGCGTTGAGCGGCGCTTCCCAGGCCAGGGGAGCCAGCGGGTCGCCGTCATACAGCCATGTGGTCAGCGACTGCACCATGGCGGCCAGCCCCCGGGGGAAGCGGCCTGAATTGTTTTCGCGGTAGGCGAATTCCACGCTATTGACGGCTGCTTCGACGGCGGAGCGGGGGATGCCTTCCTCCGCCAGCTGGGCCAGCGTGTCAAAAATAAGCAGTTCGGCCTGCTGCACGTCGCGCGGGGCCACACCCTTGAGACCGGTGGAGTAGTACATCTGGCGCAGGTCGGTTTCGAGCCCGCAGCCGGTGGTGTCCTCGCCGAGACCCGAGGCGATGAGCGCCTTTCGCAGGGGGGAGCCGGGCAGGCCCTCAAGGATATGCTCGAGCATCTCCATCAGCAGTGCCTGATGCACGTCGCCGCGCTCGCCCAGCAGCCAGTTGACCGTGAACAGGGCGCGCTTTTCGCCCTTGGAGGCGGCGTAGGGCACCTCGATCTGGCGCGGGGTCTCAAGCCGGGGCTGCAGGGGCACTGCGGAATCGACCGGCCGGGCCGTATAGCCCTCAAGGGCGGCGGCGGTCAGGCGCAGGCGTTCGTCCTCCGGGTCGTCGCCCCAAAAGAAAAAGCGGGCGTTGCTCGGGTGATAGTAACGGCTGTGAAAGTCGTAAAAGGCCTCGTAGGTGAGGTCGGGGATGTTTGCGGGGTTGCCGCCAGAATCAAGGCTGTACAACGTGTCGGGAAACAGCGCCTGCTGGCTCTGCTCTGCCAGTACGGAGTCGGGCGAGGAATAGACGCCCTTCATTTCATTGTAGACCACGCCCTTGTACGACCATGGGCCGTCGGAGGTTTCGGCCTCCACGTGCCAGCCTTCCTGCCTGAAAATGTCTTCGGTAATGCGCGGGTGAAAGACGGCGTCAATGTAAACGTCGGTGAGGTTGTAAAAATCGCGCAGGTTGCAGCTTGCGATGGGGTAGCAGGTCTTGTCGGGATAGGTAAAGGCGTTGAGAAACGTGCTCAGCGAGCCCTTGAGCAGCTCTACAAAGGGTTCCTTGACTGGGTATTTGTCCGAACCGCAGAGCACGGAATGCTCGAGTATATGGGCGACGCCCGTGGAATCGGCGGGCGGCGTGCGAAAGCTCACGCCAAAGCATTTGTTTTCGTCGCCATTTACGACGGAGAGCAGCTGCGCGCCGGTGGCGTCGTGCCGCCACAAACGGGCGGTGCCGTCCACTTCGTGCAGGTATTGTTCGGTAAGGAGTGTAAAACCGTGCTTGTTCATGTTGAATCCTGAGGTGTTGATGTGCTGGGGCCCATGCGGGCACAGCGTGAAAATGAACTATAAGTATTGATGCACGGTTTGAAAAGAGCCCCGACGGGCAATGTTGCTCCGGCGTTTACCCGGATCGTCCCGGCGTCGCCTGCCAGCCCGGCCGCGAGGTGTTTCTTGTGGAGATGCAGCCAGCATGGTAAAAGCCCTCCGCATGCGGTGCAGAGGCGCATGCGTTAAACGTAATGCCCGCAGGTGGGGGCAGAGGTACGGGCAAAGACTGCTGTTGGCAGGCAGTTGATCGCGGAAAAACTGGTGCTCTGGCATGTCCCCCTGGCCTATGCCGCCCTGTTCATCTGGGGCAGCGTGCTGCAGATGCGTAGCTTTGTCATTAGCGACGTGGAGTTCAGCTATTTTTTGCCGCAGATATGCGGGTCTGGAACGGCTGGGACTGGCGCACCCTTTCTGGCGTGTATGAAGGTCATCCTTTTTACGTTCACCACTGCACGCCGCCTTATCTGGTTATGGTGGCTGATTGTCTTTGCAGGTAAGAAGCTGCAGGCTACGCAGCCTGATCTGGTCAGAGATTTAAGCCGGTAAGGCGGCGAGGTTTTCTGTTGCGGAAATTTCCGCATCAATGCTTGCTATTCGCAGGGTGCTGGTGTATAGACTCCCTTTCCATCAAGCACACCCAAAGGCAGCGGCCCGGGGTGCCCGATGGGACGGCGCGCGGTGCGTCGTCCATTTTTTGCGCCCAAGGACAGCTAGTTTGCCTGGGGGCGCACATCGGGTTGCAGGGTCAGGGCATGGGTGGAAGAAGTTAACCCTTTGGAGGAATCCCAATGGCTTATGTCAGCATGAAGCAAATGCTGGAAACCGGCGTGCATTTTGGTCACCAGACCCGCCGCTGGAACCCCAAGATGCGTCCTTACATCTTTGGCGCCCGTAACGGCATCCATATCATCGACCTGCAGCAGACCGTCAAGCTGTTCCGCGTCGCTTACGACAAGGTGGTCGACACGGTCTCCAAGGGCGGCAAGGTGCTGTTCATCGGTACCAAGCGCCAGGCTCAGGAAGCCGTGGCCGCTGAAGCCGGCCGCGCCGGTCAGTACCATGTGACCAATCGTTGGATGGGCGGCACGCTCACCAACTTTGTCACCATCCAGAAGAGCGTGGACCGTCTGAAGAAGCTGGAAATCATGTTTGCCGACGGCACCATCAATCGCTACCAGAAAAAGGAAATTCTGCTTCTGGAACGCGAAATGAACAAGCTCGAGGAAACCCTGGGCGGTATCAAGAACATGGACCGTCTGCCCCAGCTGGCTTTTATCATCGATCCGCACCGTGAAGACATCGCCGTGAAGGAATGCCGCAAGCTCGGCATCCCGATCGTTGCCGTGACCGACACCAACTGCGACCCCGATGTCATTGATTTCATCATTCCCGGCAATGACGACGCCATCCGCGCCATCAAGCTGTTTGTGGCCGCTTTCGCCGAAGCCTGCATGGAAGGCGAATCCATGAGCAAGGACCACAAGGGCGAAGCCGTCAACGCCGAAGAAGCCATGCAGAAGGCCGAAGCCGCTGCCCCCGTGCAGGAAGCCGCTGCCGAATAGCTGGCCTTTCCATATTCCGTATCCTGGGGGCGGCGCAACCTGTCATGGGCTGCGCTGCCCCCGTCTGGATGAAGGTTTGCGCGCCGCGCTTCGCGGAGGCCGCGTAACCAACTAAAAAAAGTTACGACAACTCCGGCTTGGGGCCGGACAGCGTGTGGAGTATACAATGGCTATCACTGCTCAATTGGTTAAAGAACTGCGCGAAATGACCGGCGCGGGCATGATGGACTGCAAAAAGGCCCTGGTTGAAGTGGAAGGCGAACTGGAAAAGGCCGTTGACTGGCTGCGCCAGAAGGGTATGGCCAAGGCTGCCAAAAAGTCCGGCCGCGCCACCAGCGAAGGCCTTGTGACCGTAAGCGCCACTGCCGACGGCATGCACATCGCCATGGGTTCGCTGCTGTGCGAAACCGACTTTGTGGCCCGTGGCGAACAGTTTCAGACCCTGGCCGCCCGCGTTTCGCAGGTAGTGCTTGAAAAGGCCCCCGCTGATGCCGCAGCTCTCGAAGCCGCCATCGGTGAAGAAGTGACCCAGCTTATCGCCTCTGTGGGCGAAAACATGCAGCTTGGCAAGTTTGCCCGCTTCAGCAAGAAGGGCGCAAACGATGTGGTGGGTCAGTACATCCACGCCAACGGCAAGATCGGCGTGCTTGTGTATCTCTCTTGCGGCAAGGCCGAAAGCGCCGCCAAGCCCGAAGTGCAGGAACTGGCCAAGAACCTGGCCATGCAGGTAGCCGCCGCCAGCCCCCAGGCTCTTGACGCCGCCAGCCTTGATCAGGCCGCCGTGGAGCGTGAACGCGAAGTTTACCGCCAGAAGGCCATTGAAGAAGGCAAGCCCGCCCAGATCGTTGACAAGATTGCCGACGGCGCGGTGAAGAAGTTCCAGAAGGAAGTGTGCCTGATGGAGCAGCCCTACATCCGCGACGACAAAAAGACCATTTCCGACATCGTGCGCGAAGCAGCCAAGACCATCGGCGACGAAATCAAGGTCACCGGTTTCGAACGCATTCAGCTTGCTGCCGAGTAGTCACTGTGCCGCGCCGGTTTGCCGGCGGGTATTGGTGCGCGCCTTTGCGCAAGCACGTTTTAAGGGGGCCTTTGGGCCCCTTTTTTGTTTTATTAACGCGGGTTAGCCGCTGGAGAATGTATGTGGGATCTGGCATGGGTAACTGACCCCGCAGCCTGGGCTGGCCTGGGCACGCTGGTGCTGCTTGAGGTGGTGCTTGGCGTGGACAACCTGGTGTTCATTTCCATTCTGGTGGGCAAGCTCCCGCAGGAAAAAAAGCGTCAGGCCTTTTTGACCGGTCTGGGGCTTGCCCTGCTCATGCGCCTGGTGCTGCTGGCCTTTATGGCGCGCCTGGTCATGCTTACCAACCCGCTGTTTACACTGGGCGGTCACGGCTACTCGGCCCGCGACCTCATCCTTATGGCGGGCGGCGTCTTTTTGTTGCTCAAGGGCACCATGGAGCTGCACGACAGGCTTGAGGGCCACGCGGGCAGGTTTGAAACCCGAGGCCCGCAGGTTGGCTACTGGCAGGTTATTTTTCAGGTCATAGTGCTGGATGCGGTGTTTCGCTTGATTCCATCATCACCTCGGTGGGCATGGTGGACCATGTGTTCATCATGATGCTTGCCGTGGTGGCGGCCATGGTCATCATGGTGCTGGCAGCCGCCCCCCTGCTGGAGTTTGTGGAGCGACACCCCACGGTCATTGTGCTCTGCCTGGGTTTTTTGCTGATGATCGGCCTGAGCCTTTTGGCCGACGGCCTGGGCTACCATATACCCAAGGGCTACATGTACGCTGCCATCGGTTTTTCCGTGCTGGTGGAGTCCTGCAACCAGTGGGCCCTGCGCAGCAGGCGCAGGCGCTACAGCATGCGCGACATGCGCGAATCCACGGCCAGGGTCATCCTCAACCTGCTTGGCGGGGGCGTGCCCGGCGGGGGCGAGGCCCAGCTTGAAGCGGCGGCCCTTGCCGGCGACGCTGGCGGGCAGCTTTTTGCCCCCAGGGAGAGGGATATGGTGGCTCGCGTGATCCGTCTTGGCGGGCGCACGGCACGGTTTATCATGATTCCGCGCCAGCGCGTGGACTGGCTCGACAGCAACGCCGACCGCGCCACCGCCACCCGCTACGCCGCCGCATCGAGGCTGGCGTGGTTGCCGGTGTTGCGGCGTGATACCGACGAGGTGCTGGGTGTTGTGCACCCGGGCGATATTTTGCTGCAGGAGCAGCAGGGCATCGGCAGCCGCGAGTGGGACCTCAAAACCTACCTAAAACCAGCGCCCACCATATTTGAACACACGCCCCTGCCGACCATACTTGAGGACTTTCGCACCCACCCCGCGCCCCTGGCCTTTGTGCGCGACGAGTACGGCAGCGTGGTGGGCGTCATCACCCCCTCAGAGCTGCTCAGCGTGCTGGCAGGGCAGATGGGCGATATGCCCGCCGGGCCCGAGGTGTGCCGCAGACCCGACGGCAGCTGGATGTTGCCCGGACGGCTGGCGGTTGACCTGTTTGCCAGCTGGCTGGGGGTAAGCCTGCCGCGCCGCCTTAGCAGCGCAACGCTTGGGGGGCTGATCATGGAGAGGCTGGGGCGCATCCCCGAGCAGGGCGCACGGCTGCGTTATCAGGGCTGGGAGCTGGAGATTACGCGCATGGACCGCCGCCGTATTGACGAAGTGCGGGCGGTCAAGCTGCTTTTGCCGCACAAAAGCGAAATGCGCAGGAAAAAAAAGTAACTTCGCCGAAGTTCAAACTGGTCTGACATGTTGACAACCTGCGGGGTGCAAGCGTAGGGTTTTTTACATGAGCATGAACACGCATTCTTCTTTCCGCCACGTAGCGCTGCTAGCTATTATGTGCGCCGTAGTAGTACGGTGTCACACTTTGCGCGCGTCTTGAGCAGGGAAAGTCTGAAAGCATATGTAAACCCCGCTGGCGCGAGTCGGCGGGGTTTTTTAGTCCGTACCGCCGCCGACAAGCCCACCATCGAAAAGGAGTCTTGCGGCGATGTTACGTCTTACGGGAGCAGAACTCACCATCCGCCTGCTGGAAAACCAGGGTGTCACGCACATTGCGGGTATTCCGGGCGGTTTCAATCTTCCCCTTTATGATGCCCTGGGGCGCAGGGGAACCATCCGTCATATTCTTGCCAGGCATGAGCAGGGCGCGGGCTTTATAGCGCAGGGCATGGCCAGGGTTACGGGCCGCCCCGGCGTTGTTTTTGCCACCTCCGGCCCCGGCGCCACCAATACGCTTACGGCCCTGGCCGACGCGCGTATGGATTCCGTACCGCTGGTCTGCATCACCGGTCAGGTGCCGCTGGGCATGATCGGTACGGACGCCTTTCAGGAGGTGGACATCTACGGCATGTCCATCCCGGCCACCAAACACAACTTTATTGTTCGCTCCATCGAAGAGCTGCTGCGCGTCATCCCCGAGGCCTTTGCCATCGCCGCTGGAGACCGCCCCGGCCCTGTGCTGGTGGATATACCGCGCGACGTGCAGGTTGCCATTGCCGAGCTGGAAGATCTGCCCGCAGCGGGCGCACCGGCGTCCATACCCGAGCCTGACGCGCAGGCGCTGGCCAGAGCCGCCGAACTCATGAACCGGGCGGAGCGCCCCTTGTTGCTGCTTGGCGGGGGCACGGCTTCACCCGAAGCCTCTGAAGCGGTGCTGGCCTTTATGGAAGCCCGGCGCATCCCCGCCGTCATGTCTCTGCGGGGTCTTGGGGCCATCCCCCACGGGCACGAGCTGGCCGTGGGCATGCTCGGCATGCACGGGGCTCGGGCCTCAAACATGCTGGTTGAGGAGTGCGACCTGCTTATGGTTGTGGGCGCGCGCCTTGGCGACCGGGCCACGGGCAGGCTGGACAGCTTTTGCCCCAAGACCGGTATTGTGCACATTGATATCGACGCCTGCGAAGTGGGCAAACTGCGCATACCTCAGGTGGGCATAACGGCTGACGCGGCGCAGGCCCTCAAGGCCCTGCTGCCCCTGCTGCGCAACACCAACCACGATCCGTGGCTCAAGCGGGTGGACGCCTGCAAGGCGGAGCACGGCCTGCATTTTGACCGCATGGACGAGGTCTGCTCGCCCTACGGCATCATAAGGCATGTGGCCGACGCCATGCACGGCAAGGGTATTGTTTCTACAGACGTGGGCCAGCACCAGATGCGCGTAGCCCAGGCCTATCCCATGATGCAGCCCCGGCAGTGGCTCACCTCTGGCGGGCTTGGCACCATGGGCTTTGGCCTGCCTGCCGCCATTGGCGCAGCGCTGGCAAAGCCGGACGAAACCGTGGTCTGTTTTTCCGGCGACGGCAGCCTGCTGATGAATATTCAGGAAATGGCCACAGCGGTCGGAAAACCACGCCAACGTCAAGATCATCCTGTGCAACAACGAGGCCCTCGGGCTTGTGCAGCAACAGCAGGATCTGTTTTTTGGCGGCCGCCTGTTTGGCTCGGCCTTTACGGCGGGCACGGACTTTGTGCGCATTGCACAGGGCTTTGGCATGCCTGCCTATCACCTCAACGACGAGCGCGACCCCAGGGCCGTGCTGGAGCAGGCCCTGGCCAATCCCGGTCCCTGTCTGCTTGAAGTGCGCATGAGCGCGGAAGAAAAGGTCTTTCCCATGGTGCCGCCAGGCGCGGCCAACAGCCAGATGATAGAGGGGGTTAACTCATGAACGGTTCCATAACGAGCGCACTTACGACCTTGCACTTGAGCGTCAACAATCACCCCGGCGTGCTCTCGCACGTTTGCGGACTCTTTGCCGGACGCGCCTACAACCTTGAGGGCGTGCTGGTTACGCCCGAAGCCAGCGGCGATACCTGCCGCATGTGGCTGGTGGTCAAGGATGACGGGCGGATGGAACAGATTGTAAAGCAGGTGCGCAAGCTGCACGACGTGCTCGATGTTCAGGTGGGCCACACGGAGCCGACCGTGTTCAACCGCCTGGCGGGTTGCCTTGAATGCTGAAATAGAAGTTCCCTGCCTGGCGGAAGAGCCTCATAAAAAACGGGGGCCCTTAAGGCCCCCCACTATGATGTGATGCTGACTGGCCCGCGCCTTTTGCGGTTTGCGTACGATGGACGCGCAACCCGCCAGGGACGCGGGCTTTTTTATCGCTCAAGCAGGCTGGCCCCCTGCCCGTCGTCGTAGGGCACGCGCTCAAACACCTTGCGGCGCGGGGTCAGGCTGATGTGATAGTACTGGTTTTGCGGAATATACATAAAGGGAACGTCTTCATTGCGCTGCCGCAAAAAGAGCGAAAGCAGCACGCGGTTGATGGCCTGGTGTCCCACAATGATCAGGGGCGCGTCGCCCGCCAGAAAAAGCGCCCGCCGCAGACCGCGCTGCACCCTTTCGCGCAGCATGGCGTAGCTCTCGCCATGGGGGTAGGCATAGGTGTATTTGCTGGCGTTGCGGCCCTGTGTCACCTCGGGCATGCGTTCGCGTATTTCGCTGTAGAGCATCCCCTCGCAGTCGCCAGCCCATAGCTCGTCAAATTCCTTAAAGGCCATGGCATGGGCATCGGGACGCTCGCTGAGCAGCGGGGTTGCCGTTTCGTGCGAGCGTATACGCGTGGAGGTAAACACCCATTCAATGGGCTTGTCCCGCAGGTGCGTTGCCAACGCCAGCGCCTGTGCCCGGCCTGTGGCCGTAAGCGGCGGGTCGCCGCCGATGCGGCCTCGCAGGTTGAATTCCGTTTGCCCGTGGCGCGCCAGATACAGACATTGAATCCAGACGCTGACGACCATCTCGCGGATCGCCGGGTAGTAGGGCGAGCTTTCGCAGGGGCGCTCGTCCAGCAGCCGGTTGGCTGTGGAGTCGACCCGCAACCAGTATTTTTCATCCTGCAAGGGGTCGTAGATAGTCTCGTAATAGCTGATGCGCTTCATAAAGCTGGCAAGGGCTTCTTCCTCCGTGTACGAGGCGTATTCCGGCAGGGTCGTCTTGCGGCGTATGCAGGCGTTGAGCAGCAGCTGATCTTCGTTGACGCATTCCACAAACAGCACGGGATGGTCGGCGAGCGTGGTTTCAATAAGGTGTCTGCGGGCGCGGCTGACATTGGTGGCGTCCAGAATGGCCACCTCGCCCTCGCGGGCCAGCCAGTCGCGGGCCTGATCCATGTTGCGCATGCAGATCATCTCGCGGGCCTCTCGGCCAACCTTGTTGTTGGGGTCATAAAAATTTGGATCGGTCGATTCCGCGCCAATAAGCGCCCGCCGCATATCGCCGTTGTTGAACAGCCTGGCGGAGATGCCTTCGGTCATAAGTCCATCGCGGATGCGCTTTGCCAGGGTGGATTTACCTCGCGCGGGCAGCCCCACCATGGCGACGTATAGTTTCTGCATATGACCTCCGTTAGCGGCATGGTAGGCGAAAAGAGAAAAAAACAAAAGATTTTGCCCTTATTGCCCGTAGCTTATTGCCTAGGTTTGTTGCCAGTATTAATATGCAGTTAAAATATCTAACAGCCGGGTACAGCCATGGGCATCACGGCCGTATGCAGAATGTTGGTTTCCTGCTCGCACTGGGTCATACACAGTGTATGGTTGGCTGCGCTCGCTGTTGCCATATGCGCCAATGTCATATTTGACTATTTTCAGATTCAGGCTGCGGACATGCGGTTGCTGCTTTCTGAAAACAGCATCGCTGCCAATGTGGTCAGGGCGGAGCTTGGCTGTATAACCACGCTGCTCGATTCGGCGGAGGGCCTCGCCGCCGAGCCGCATGGCAGAGGTTTGCTGGCCGAGCATCTGAGCAGCGTCGCCCGCAGGGTTCCTTTTATTTCCTTTCTTGCCATATCGGGCGACAACAGCACCGCCGTTGTCGGCGAGCCTTCCCCTGCGGGTGCGACCGATACCGTATTTACCCGCGCAATTCCTATGTCTGGGCGCGCGCCGCTTACCGTACGCATTATGCTGTCCAGCGACTTTTGGGCGCAGCGGCTGGCAGCCGTTTTTTCCGCAACTGATGCCAGGGTTGCCCTATATACTGCTGTCGGGCAGGGCGCTGCTGCCCTTTGACAACATGAGCGAGGGCGAGGCGCAGGCCCTTGTTGCCGCAGTGCAGGGCATGTCAGGCGATGCCGCCTCGCTGAACGTCTCATCCGTAACCCTCGGTGCTACGTCCCGCAAGCTTGTCTTGCGGCAGGTTGCCGCCCCTTTTGTGAAGAGGGGCCACTGGTTGTGGGGACGGTGCTGACCGCCAGCCATGCGCGCACCCACTGGCGGGGCAACGTGCTTATCGAGGTGCTGGCCTGGGTAGCCGCAGCGGTTGTTTCCACCTGGCTGCTGATGCTTGAGGCGCGCTCGCGCCAGCGCTCTGAAATATCTGCGGAAAGAATGCACGAAGACGTGCGCACGCGGGACAAATTTATAAGCGTGCTCATGGAGCACGCCCCCATCATGGTTTCGTACTGGGATGTGCAGAGCAAATGCCGTTACGCCAACAAGGTGTATCGGGGCTGGTTTGGCAGAAGCAAGGAACAGATGGAGGGCCTGGCTGTGCAGGATCTGCTGGGGCCAAAACTGTATGAAGAATGCGCCCCCCTGATTGCCGCCACACTGCGGGGCGAGCCCCAGCAGTTCGAACAGAAGCGGGCGCGGGCCGACGGATCAGTCGGCTATGTGCTTTCGCGCTATATTCCCGACATGGACGGGCTCGAGGTGCGGGGATTCTTTGTCATCGCCTCGGACATCACAGAGCTCAAACAGACCCAGTTCAAGCTCGAAAAGCGCATTGAAGACCTGTATTCCATGGCCACCATCGACGCCCTGACCGGCCTGAACAATCGGCGCAACCTGCTGGAAAAAGTACAGCTCGAGATTGAGCGCGCCCGGCGGTATGACATGTCGGTTGGATTTTTGATGCTGGACATCGACCACTTTAAAGACATCAACGACACCTACGGACACGATGCCGGGGACAATGTGCTGCAGCGCGTGGGCACAATGCTGCGCGAAACCATGCGCGCCTCAGACCATGTGGGCAGGCTGGGGGGCGAAGAATTTGGCATTCTGCTGACCAATGTCTCGGCCGAGCTGACCCATGTTATTGCCGAGCGGCTGCGCAAAAAGATGGCGGCGCTGATCGTGCCCTATATGAACACCAACATCAGTTTTACGGTCAGCATCGGGGTGGCGGATCTGCTGCTCGATACGGACAACCCGCTGGAAAGCATGATGAAGCGGGCAGACATGGCCCTGTACAGGGCCAAGAATGCAGGCCGAAACCGTGTGTGTCTTGCGGACAACCTGCTGGAACCCATGCCGGTGGCCTAGCCGCCCTTTTGCCGCATAACGCAAAAACCGTCTTTGCCTGGCTGCCCACAGCCCGACAAAGACGGTTTTTTATTATTTGCGCGACTGGCTTGGCGCTAACGCACCATCAGCCTCAAAAAGCGTTTCTTGCCCAGCTTGACCACATACTCACCGGCAGTCAGCGGGGTAACGGCGTCTTCGCAGCGCTCGCCGTCAATGGAGAGCGCGCCTTCTTTCATCAGGCGCTTTGCCTCGCCGCGGCTTTTTACAAGGCCCGCAGCTTCAAGAAACACCGGGGGGGTGCTGTCTTCGCCGCAGGTGCACGAGTGCTCGGGCATATCGTCCGGCACGCCGCCCCCGGCGAAAACTGCATTGAATCCCTGACGGGCTTCGTCAGCTTCTTTTTCGCTGTGGTAACGGCTGACCATTTCGTGGGCCAGGTTTTCCTTGGCGGCTTTGGGGTGCAGCTCGCCGCTCTGCACGGAGGCCTTGAGGGCGGCGATGTCTTCAAGGCTTTTGGCTGAGAGCAGCTCATAGTAGCGCCACATGAGCTCGTCAGAGATGGCCATGACCTTGCCGAAGATCTGGGAGGGCGCCTCGTCAATGCCGATGTAATTACCGTAAGATTTTGACATCTTGCGCACACCGTCGGTGCCTTCCAGCAGGGGCAGGGTCAGGATGCACTGACTTTCGATGCCATAGTGGGCCTGCAAGCTGCGGCCTACCAGCAGGTTGAACTTCTGGTCGGTGCCGCCCATTTCTACGTCGCTCTTCAGGGCCACAGAATCATAACCCTGACAGAGTGGATACAAAAATTCGTGGATGGAGATGGGCCGCTGCTCGCGGAAGCGTTTTTCAAAGTCGTCGCGCTCCATCATGCGGGCCACGGTATAGCTGGAAGCCAGCCGGATAAAGGCGGTGGCATCCATCTTGCCCAGCCATGCGGAGTTGAAGGCCACCTCGGTCTTATTGGGATCAAGAATCTTGAAAACCTGCTTTTTGTAGGTTTCCGCATTGGCGAGCACTTGCTCTTCGGTGAGGGGGGGGCGGGTTTCCGACCTGCCGGAGGGGTCGCCTATACGGCCGGTAAAATCGCCGATGAGAAATATGACGTGGTGCCCCAGCTCCTGAAAATGGCGCATCTTGTGCATCACAACCGTGTGGCCGAGGTGCAGGTCAGGAGCGGTGGGGTCAAAGCCCACCTTGACGCGCAGCGGCGTGCCGCGCGCGATTTTTTTGCGCAGTTCGGTTTCGTCAATAAGCTCGGCCATGCCGCGCTTGATGGTAGCCATTTGGCGGTCAATATCCGTCATCACCCTTACCCCTGTGTGGCTTCGGTAAAACGCCCGGGCAAAAAATATGCAGCGGCGTAGACGGAAAGTGATACCCCCAACGCGGCGACAGTGTCAAATTTGCCGCCCAACCTGTGCCAGCGCCTACAGGCTCAGCAGCGAGGCAACACGGCTGGCGCTCAAGCCGCTGTGCACGGAGAGCGCGTTCATGGGGTCTTGCGCAATCATGCCCATGGTGTCGCTCATCACGCCGTCCACTTCGTCGTCGGCGAGCAGGCTGGTGGAGCTCAGGCTGACCACGTCGCGCGGGGAGGCGGCGACGGCGGTGTTTTCTTCTTTTTCAATGGAAGGGAATGTGAAGGTACCTGCGGGGTTGAGTCCGGAAATCTTCATGGTTGCATCCTTTATGTTGACGACCCGCATGGGTCAAATTTTCCGCATGGCGGCTAACTGCCCAAAAGGATGCAAAATTGAGGCCATCAAATAGCGGTATGGGCGTCAGCGATCCGGCACTGCGGGGTGCTTTTAGGCGCATCCATAGAACCGCCGCACGGCGCTTCTATTGCGTCGCGTCTGGATTTTTCAGGTGATCGGGGTAGTTTGAAAGGCATTTGCGCAGACGGGGCGAGCCACCTTTTATGTTGATCCAGTGCAGGCGGACGCGGTGCGCATCCCAGTCCAGCTCTTCCTGAAACCGCAGCCGTACGGGAACCCCCTCGCCTTCGTAGTTTTTGCCAAAACCAGCCCGTTTGGCGATAAAAACATACGGCGGCAACGATGCTGGCAGAATGCTGGGCATGAAAAAAAACAGATAGGTGGCGTCTGCAGTAAAGGTGGGCATGGCCAGATCTTCCGGCATGCAGACGCATGCGCCGCCTTCGGAAATGTCAAAAATATGGGTATGCGGCAGGGCGTTTTTGCTATAGGCCCCCAGCATGATCCGCAGGTCTTCGCAGGTGACGGGCCTCTCGGGGGCAAGCAGCACGCTCGACACCCTGTCGTATTCATCGCGCCAGGGTATTCTTCTGCCGCTGCGCAGTTGCCGCACCTCCACATGGCGCGAAAACCGGACACGCAGGTATACCAGCTCCCCGCTGGGGCCTACTACGGTCTCGTGTATGCTGGCGGTGCCGTGCACGCCAAGCCGCAAGGTGGTGTCCTGAGCGATCTGCCGCTTGATGCTGAAATAATAGGCGCCGTGCCCCGGTTCAAGCTTTGAAGGGTGGGGGTGCAAGACTGTGCTAAGCACAACAAAGTGGGCTTCCCTGCCGTGCACTTCGTTCAGCTGCCCTTCCAGCTTCATGCAGGCCGGTTCGCCGTGCAAAACGAGGCAGCATTCAAGGTGTACTTTGACTCCACTCTCATGGGCGAAACTTAGCAGCTCGTGACAGCTTGAGTTCCATAGGCAGAATGATGCATCTGAAGCCATAACCTTGCCTTGGTAAGTAGGATGTAATCAATATCTAACTAACTACAGGTATTATGTCAAAACCTTATTGGTTTTATCTGTAAACGTATTTATGAATGAGGCGCAAGATTGACATGCAGTACAGGTCAGTATGCATGTACCTGCAATTGTTGCAGAGGCAGGCATATCTGATAGTCGCATGTCGTAATGACAACAAAAGGGCCGCTTCTGCTGAAGCGGCCCTTTTTAAGATTTAACCAGGCAAATCCGGCATATCCCCATTCCCTGATCCCGGCCTTGCGGCCATAAACCCGGGGTATGCCGACGCGGGCTTGGGGGATGTGTGCGTCTCCGGTTTTATGCCTAGCCTTCTTTTTTAACCTTGGACTTGGTCATGGCCAGGCCGATGCCTTCAAACAGTTCGAAGATGGCAAAGCCGTACCACAGCGTATAGAGCACATAGAATATCAGCATGCAGGCCATCAGCAGCACATGCTCGGACACCTTGGCGGCGGTAACGCTGTAGAAGTTGTTGCCCGGCTCAATGGCACGGCGCAGCACGTGGTCTACAACCTGAGCTTCGGCGATCAGGCGCTGCTTTTGCAGTTCCTTGATGCTGGGCGAGAGCAGGTACCACCATGCGGAGGCAATCTTGAGCGCGTTTTCGCCGCCGTACTTCTGCGAAACCTTGTCTGCGTCGTTGTGGTACAGGGCATCTGCATCATCGGTGGCAGAGGCCAGGATCATGCCCAGATCGCCGGTAAAGGTAACTTTGCCGTCCGTAGCCGTCACATCGGTAGCGCCCGACTTTTGCAGAGCCATAGCGGCAACGGGGGCAAGGGCGGCCTTTTTGAGCTTGACGGTAACCGTCACAACCTTGCCGTTGACGCTCTGCACATTGCTGCGAACGCCGGGGATAAAGTACGAAGAGCCTTTGGAGAGCTCGTTAAAAACGTTGTCTGCGTATTCCAGCCCGGTCAAGTGCTTGCCGTTTTCATCGCGCATGATGGGCGTGAGCAGCACGCCAAACAGCACCAGAAAAGAAACAAGCATCAAACTGCCCCGGAAAAAAGGAGCCTTAGCATGGATAAGCATAATCAGGCCTCCCCTCTGAGTTTGCCGAGGTTAAAGAAAAACTTGCTGAAAACCCAAATGCCGAAGAAGGCGACAACTACCCAGAAAACCACGTTGCCCACATCTTCGATGATGCCCACAACGCTGGGCGGCCAGTTGATCACTTCCAGTTCCACCAGCTTTTTGGGCAGGGTGGCAGCGCGGTTGATAAAACCGGCGATGATGGAAATGGCGTAAAAACCACGGATATGGATGCCCTTGACCACCTTGGTGGTCAGTGCGCCAATCTGGATGCCCAGCAGTGAGCCAAGCAACATGCCGACAGCCAGGGTGTAGAACACGTAACCGTAGATGGCGTACTGGCCGATGGAGGCAAAACCGGCGGTAAAGATAATCTGCAGAATATCGGTACCCACCGTGGTCATGGACGAAACGCCGAAAATGTACACAAACATGGGGAAGGTGACAAAGCCGCCGCCCACGCCCATTATGGCTGCCAGCATGCCTACGATGACGCCGCCGGCGGCGACGATCCAGCCGGAAATGCGGCGGCCGCCGGGCACGAGGTCTTCGTCAAACGTGATCATGGGGGGCAGGTTGAGCGCCTGAAGCTTCATGGCCGCGCCGGTCATGCCAGCGCTGCCGCCGTGGGCATCCTGACTGGCTGCAGCGCTGCCCCGTGAGCTTTTAAGAAAGTCAAACAGGGCGTAAAAGCCGAGAAAGCCCAGCAATATTGCGTAGATGGTACTGATGAACAGCTCGGAAAGCAGCGGGTCGGCGTTGTACAGGCCCTTGTTTATGGCGCCGCCTACAACGGTTCCCGCCCCAGAGCCCACAAGAAAGGCAATGGCCAGCTTGGTCGAGACGTTGCCCAGCTTTTTGTGCACCGTGGTGCCCATGATGGCCTTGGCGAAAATGTGGAACAGGTCAGTGCCCACCGCCAGGATGCCTTTAACGCCTGCGGCCATAAGGGCGGGCGTGATGATAAAGCCGCCGCCAGCACCGATACACCCGGTGATCAGGCCGGCTGCAAGGCCCACGGCAATGGACGCAAGAAAGATTGTGTTGGTGTAGAACGCCGGGGCATACGCCGCTTTGCTGCCCAGCATTTCGTGATACTCGAAGGCTTCGGCCAGGCAGCCCGCCAGGATAGGCAGTGCCAGCGCCAGTAGAATGAGCATCTTTTTCCTGTTTTTGATAATGGAAGTCGAGACTTCCAAATCCCATCGGGCATACTCTTGGGAGCTGCTCAGCAGAAATTCATATACCTGTCTGCCAAAACTCATACTCTCCTCCAATACGATTGTTCCGGCCAAAGGCCGAGGTCGTGGCCCCAAAACAAACAAACCGTCTAAGGCATGCCGTACGTCGCGTCCCGCACAGCTGGGTTCTGTCAGTGGATTATCTTGAATTTTTTACGTTTTTTTAAAAATCTCCAACTTGTAATATGCTGTACCAAGTCACTCTGACATATTAGCGGTAATTTGTAAAAGAAATTTATCACGAGCGTGAGCGCTCTCTGCAAGTTTTTATGTAAATTATCCTGCCATTAGCCAGTTTTTTGCTAAGCCAGAATACTTAATGACCTCGGCAAGATATAAAAAATGCCCCCACGCATCGCTGCGGGGGGCGCTTTTTTGCCGTGGTTGTGAAATATTGAGCAATTATTTTTTTGTCAGGCCTTCGCTCTGTCCAAATATGACAAGTTCCATCCAGTCCAGACCAAAATCAAGGGCGGCCTCGTCGCCGCTCTGGCTGTCGTCAAGAATGGCCGATTGGCGTTCTTTGCTGATGCTTACATGCGAAAACACACGCATATTCGTGATCAGTTCGCGAAACTTGTCAAGTTGAAACAGGCAGAGCACGATCATGGTCACAAGGCGCGCTTCAAGGGGTTTGCCCGTGGCGCGCACCATGGCCATCAGGCGCATATAGCGGTCGTTTGAATTGTTGAAGGGCAGCAGCTCCTCGTTTTCGAGCCACTGGCGGGGAGTGCGCACCGTGCCCTTGTCAAAACCAAGGCAGTGCGGCTCGCGCACCACAAAAAAACGTTCGAATACGCCGTCCGCCGCCATTTTTGTGCCACGGCCCAGGGGATAGTAACGGCACGCTCCGGGGCGGTCTTCGTATACCGAGCAGCCCGCAGGCGTCACAAAGGGGCAGGGTTCGTCAGGGCCGTCAAGCATGCGCAGCATGGGCAGGGGAAAGCCCGTGTCGGGAAACGAGCGCATGGTTGTGAACGCGGAGATAAATTCCTCGCTGCCCATGCCCAGGTTGCGGCGAAGGCGCAGGATGTCGTAGGGAGTGAGGGGCAGGGTGAGCTCTGCGCAGCACCTGTTAAAACAGGGCACGTCCGGGTTGCAGTCAAAGCAGAATGTTTCGCCGGGTTTCAGCTCCGGAAGACTCTCAAGCAATTCGCTGCTGGCGTCAGTGGACATGGATGCTCCTGGTTGCATGCCCGTGGCGCGGCGGCGCGGGGCTGGGGGGAAACAGAGGATGCCCGCCGCGCGGGCCAAAGGCGGCCCGCTTGCGCAGGCCGCCTTGCTGTCTGACGTGATCTGTAGCCTCGTCTGCAAGGCCTGCCGGGGCAGGCCGCTGCGCGGCGTGGGATATGGCTAGATAACCTTGTTCAGGGCGTATTCAATAATGCCCTCGGCCCCTGCCAGGCGCAGGCGGGGGATCAGGTCGCGCACCACGTCGATCTGCACCACCGATTCCACCGACAGCCAGCGGCCGTCGCGCAGGGGAGAAACCGTGGGTGAATTGAGCGAGGGCAGCATCTCAAGGATGGCGGGCAGGTTGTCCGCCGGGGCGTTCATCTTGAGGGCAACGAGGTTTTCGGCCTTGAGCGCGCCTTGCAAGAGCAGGTCAAGCTGTTCGATCTTGGCGCGTTTGGCGGGGTCTTGCCACGCCTGCTTGTTGGCGATCAGCACGGGGTAGGAGACCATGACCTCGTCGATGATGCGCAGGCCGTGGGCGCGAATGGTGGTGCCTGTTTCGGTCACTTCCACAATGCCGTCGGCGAGTCCTTCCACAACCTTGGCCTCGGTTGCGCCCCAGGAGTAAAACACGTCCACCTCGACGCCCTTTTTGTCAAAATAGCGTTGCGTAAGGCCCTGAAGCTCAGTGGCAATGCGCTTGCCAGCGAGGTCGGCGGCCGTCTGGTAGGGCGAATCGCCCGCCACGGCCAGTACCCAGCGGCAGGGACGGTTGGAGGTTTTGGAGTACATCAGGTCTGAAATGCGCACCACCTTGTCCTCGTGGTTGCGCTCGGTCAGCCAGTCAAGACCGGTGATGCCCACGTCCAGCACGCCCGCTTCGATATATTCGCCAATTTCCTGCACGCGGCAGAGCGAGGCGGTAATTTGGGGGGTCGTTGATGTCGGGAAAGTAGTTGCGGGTATGCTTGCGGATTTTCCAGCCCGCGCGTTCAAAAAGGTTGATGGTGGCGTCTTCCAGCGAGCCCTTGGGCACGCCAAGCTTGATGATGGGCATGGTATCCGCGCTCATGACAGTTTCCTTCTACCGGCCGTAGACTTTTTTGGGGTCAAAAACCTGCGGGGAGCATTCCCGCACCGAACCTTGCTTCAATTCCCTGTAAAAGCAGGAGCGCCGTCCCGTATGGCAGGCCGCGCCGCCAATCTGCTCAATGAGCAGCAGTATGGTGTCATTGTCACAATCAAGTCGCACAGAGCGAACTTTTTGTACATTTCCCGATGTGCCGCCCTTGTGCCACAGCTCTTTGCGGCTGCGGCTCCAGTAGTGCGCCTCGCCGGTTTCAAGGGTTTTGCGCCATGCGTCTTCATTCATGTAGGCCAGCATGAGCACTTCGCCGTTGTCGCTGTCCTGCGCAATGGCGGGCAAAAGACCCTTGCTGAAATCGGGCGAAAAGCCGGAGTTGTCCTCCAGGGCCTCGCCGACGTTATGGGTAGAGGACATGGAGCCTCCTTTGTTGTGTCGGCGGCGCTGCCCGCAGTGTGGTGCGCCGCGTCGAAAAAATATGGATTGAACTTCGCGTTATGGTTCGCGCAAACAGTTAAATCTACCTGCAAGCGGCCAATGACGCAAGCGCAGCGTTGGGCGCACGCACGTGGCGGGATTTGCAAGGCGTAGCTTGCGAATCGGCGGCGGGTGTGGCATGCTTGCGCGTTAGTAAAACACTTAGTTATGGCGGGTGAACCGCCGGGAAAATACATGGCAGAATACGATTCCACCGTGAGTGAATGTGCGGATGCCGCGACCGACCCGTGCTGCAGGGCATAGCCGTCAGCGAGCCCGAAGACGCCCTGCCCAGGGTGACCCTTGACACCCTGCCTGAAGCCGTGGGCGCGGCCTGCCGCAGAGCTGGCTGGCAAAATCTTATGCCCGTGCAGTCGCTGGCATTGCCCTACCTGCTGGCAGGGCGCGACATTATGGTGCAATCCCGCACCGGCAGCGGCAAAACGGGCTGCTACCTTTTGCCCATGCTTCCCCACCTCTCCGCCGACCTCAAGGCGCCACAGGCCCTGGTGCTGGCCCCCACCCGAGAGCTCGCCGTTCAGGTTGAGCGCGAGGCCGCAATAATTTTTGCCGAAACCGGCATCCGTACCGTCGCCGTTTACGGCGGCGTGGGTTATAAAAAGCAGATGGACGCCCTGCGCGACGGCGCACAGGTTATCGTGGGCACGCCCGGCCGAGTGCTTGACCATCTGCTGCGCCGCACCCTGGATCTGCGCGATCTGCGCGAGCTGGTCTTTGACGAGGCTGATCGCATGCTTTCTATCGGGTTTTACCCCGACATGAAGGAAATCCAGCGGTACCTGCCGCAAAAGCGCGTCCATACCTGCCTTTTTTCGGCCACGTATCCGCCCCATGTGCTCAGGCTGGCCCGCGAGTTTATGGCCGAGCCCGCCATGCTTTCCCTCTCGCAAAAAGAAGTGCACGTAGCCGAAGTGCAGCACCTCTTTTGCGAGGTGAAGCCCATGGACAAGGACCGGGCGCTTGTGCGCCTGCTGGAGACCGAAAACCCCGCCTCCGCCATCATTTTTTGCAATACCAAGTCTAATGTGCACTACGTGACGGCGTATTGCAGGGTTTTGGCTACAGCGCCGACGAGCTCTCCGCCGACCTTTCGCAGTCGCGGCGCGAGGCCGTGCTGGAAAAAATACGTCAGGGCAAGCTGCAATATCTTGTGGCTACAGACGTGGCGGCTCGGGGCATTGATATTCCCCAGCTTTCGCACGTCTTTTTGTACGAGCCGCCCGAAGATCACGAAAGTTATATCCACCGCGCAGGGCGTACGGGGCGCGCGGGCGCTGCGGGTACGGTAATTTCGCTGGTGGACGTCATGCAGCGCATGGAGCTTGACCGCATCGCCCAGTACTACAAGATAGGCATCTTGGCCTTGCCTCTGCCCACCGACGAAGACGTGGCGCGCGTGGCCGGCACCCGGCTTACCGCCATCCTTGAAGGCCGTTACCGCAACCTTACCGGGCTTGAACGCATGCGCGTGGGGCGTTACGCCCAGCTGGCACGCGACCTCGCCACGCAGAGCGACGAAGAAGACAACGTGCTGTTGCTGGCCATGCTGCTGGATGCCTGCCATCAGGAGAGCCTGCGCGAAACGCGGTTTCCCGACGGGAAGCCCCGCATGGCCGACAGTCAGCAGCGTCAGCCCCGCCAGGGGCGCTCGCGGACTGGACGCGGCACGCCCGCTGGAGGACACGGCGGGGAGGCCGCAGGGGGCCAGTCTGCAGCGCAGGCATCAGCACCGCCCGCCGCGCAGGAAGGGGCAGGTGAAAGTGCTGGCGAGGGCAGGGGGTCGCGCTCCGGAAAACGCCGCCGTCGTTCCGGGCGCAGCCGTGGAGCGAACGCAACAGAGGGAACTGCAGGGCAATCTGCCGAGGGGCAGGGCCGGGGTTCGTCCGGCGAGGGCGAAGACTAGGTGTTTGTGGACGTTAAGAGCAAACAGACAGTGTGACAGCCATGCAGAACAGCGAAGATATCACCACCCAGGAGGCATTGCGCGACAATGCCCCCCACGAGGCCGCACGTGCGGCTTTGGAAAATTTTAAGGCATTGCTGGCGGATGCCGACTTTACGCTTGAGTTTGAACTGCTGGGCGTGCGGCGCATGCAGTTTATGCGTCGCCGTCAGATGCAGGGCGAGTTCATGGGGCTGTATATGGCACTGTGGCGTCTTGCGCTCGCGCGGTCGTTTCCTGTCGATGCGCAACGCATGTTTGAGCTTTTTCAGCAGGAATACGCGCAGGCGCACAAGGACAAGTTCAGCGCGCATGTGCTCAACCGCGCCAACGAATACTGGGCCATGCTCGAGCCGAGGGGAGATGCCGATTTCAGCGAAATGGCGCGGCATCTGTGCTCTTTTTCCCTCCAGGATCCCAACCAGGCCAAAAGCATCAACCTCAAACTGGTGCTGCACATCCGCAAGATTTACAAACTCGTTTTCGACCGGCTCATCTGACCGCCGGGCGTGCGTTCATCTGTTTGGGAACCGACACACATAATGAAAATAGTTCATTCAGTAGACGCGCTGGGGGCCCTCGCTGGCTCGGCCGTCACCATAGGCAATTTTGACGGCGTTCATCTTGGCCACCAGGCGCTTATCCGCCGTACGCTTGAGGTTTCTGCGCAGGAAGGGCTGACCCCCGTGGTCATGACCTTTTGGCCGCATCCCCGGCAGGTGCTTTTTCCCGAACGCGGGCACATGCCCTTGACCACGCGTGAAGACAGGCTTGCCCTGCTGGAATCGCTGGGGGTCTCCTGCGTGCTTGAGCTGCCCTTTACGCGAGACCTGGCCTCCCTGGAGGCAGGCGCTTTTGTGCAGGCCATACTCGCGCCCATGCGTCTGCGCCGTCTGGTGGTGGGCTACGACTTTACGCTGGGCCGCAACCGCAGCGGGCAGGTTGCCGTGCTGCGCGAGCTTGGCGCGCTGACCGGGTTTACCGTGGAGCAGCTCGAGCCGGTGCTCGTGAGCGGCACGGTGGTAAGCTCCACATCGTTGCGCGGGCTGATTGGTCAGGGCGACGTGGCCCGGGCCGCAACCCTGCTGGGCAGGTTCCACGGTTTTACCGGCGAGGTTGTGCACGGCGACGGGCGCGGGGCCGGTCTGGGGTTTCCCACCGCCAACCAGCGCAAGCCCGAGGTAGTGCTGCCCGTGGAGGGCGTGTACGCCACCCGAGCCACGCATAACGGACACGCGTGGCCAGCGGTGACCTGCGTAGGGCGCAAGCCTACCTTTGGCGAAAACGAACTTGGCGTTGAAACCTTTTTGCTGGAAGACGGGCAGAATCTCTACGGGCAGATGATGCGCCTGGAGTTCGTGGCCCGTGTGCGCGGCGAAGAGCGCTTTGCCTCGGTTGAGGCCCTCAAACAGCGCATTGCGCAGGATGTAGTTGACGCCCGTGCCCTGCTTGCCCCGGCCATGTCGTAGGGGGCAGCGCATCGGCTGGAGAACAAATGATCTGTGCCGATATCCATAACCACACGCTTGCCTCGCACGGGCTTGCCAGTGTGGGCGAAATGTTTGCCGCTGCGGTAGCCCGCAATCTGGCATGGTACGGGTTTTCCGAACATTCCCCGCTGCCTCCGGGCTACTCTTGCCCGCTGTACAAGGGCGACCTTGCTGTAACTTTTCCCGTTTACGCCGCTGAGGTGCAGGCCCTCAGAGAGCAGACCCTGGGCCAGCCCGCCTGCTGTTGCGGGCAATCGCCCGCCCTGCCCCGCGTGCTCATGGGCATGGAGCTTGACTGGCTGCCCGTCAATACGCCCTGGATGCAGAACATGGTTAGCCGCTACCCCTTTGATTACATCATCGGCGGGCTGCATTTTGTGGACGATCTGCCCGTGGGCTCGCCGCGCAGCTGGGGACCGGAGGTCGATCAGGAGCAACGCTTTGCCCGCTATGACGCTTATTATGATGCAATGCTTGGGCTGGCAGGCAGCGGCATGGTCGACGTTGTAGCGCATCCCGATTTTATCAAAGTGTGCTGCTACGACGACTTTCAGGCATGGCTGTCCCTGCCGGCAAGCGAAGAGCGCATCGCCGCCGTTCTTGAAGCCATGCGCAACAGCGATACAGCCATGGAGATTTCATCGGCCGGGCTGCGCAAGCCGTTTCACGAACCGTATCCCGGCCCGGTCATCATGCGGCTGGCGGCAGATCTTGGGCTGAGCGTGAGTTTTGGCTCCGATGCGCACAATACCGAAGACACAGGCTCGCATTTTGGCGAGCTGGCGGCCTACGCGGCAGTTTACGGCTTTTCGCGCAGCCGCATCTTTGTGGGCCGCGAGCGCATGGAGCTGGCGTTTTAACCCCCGCACCTGGCCGCGCCAGCCAACGCCCTTGCCGTGGGGTGGAACAGCCGTGTCGCGGCAGGGACAAAATCAGCAAAACAAAATCAGCCGACGCCAGGCAAGCAAAAACGCCCCCGTTCTCCTCGAAGAACAGGGGCGTCTGGCGTTTTGTGGGGGGCGCGCTATTTCAGCAAGCCCACCGTCTGCAGAATAAAAACCTTCCAGCCTTCGGGCAGGGGCAACTTGCCGTCCAGGGCGTGTAGGCCGGAAACATGCACAAAGTTGCCCAGACCGGCAGAGACGCAGAAAAGCCCGGCATTCTGGTACAGCGAACCCACATGGGCGCCGCCCCATTCATTGGACTGAGGCACGGCGTACAGCAGGGTAAGCGACCCGCCGCCCATCTGGGCGCGCCAGTCGCCGTCCAGCACCTTTACCAGCGTGTTGTCGGCCTCGTACAGCCACACGCCGCTTTCAAGGGCTACATAGACGCGTACGTCCTGCTTGTTCATGGCCGTGGGGGCCGTTCTGCGGCCATCCCCGCGGTTGTGCCCCCATGTGGCCCAAAGCAGGTCGCTGAGTTGCTGCGGGGCAAGCGACGCTCCGCTGTACCCCGTCTTGGTGGAATGACGCCCGTTCAGGGCCTGCATCAGGGGCATGCCGCCGTTTTTGTCGGGTACGGGCAACTCCATGCGCGTGGGGGTATCGGCGGCGCTCACGTCTGGCGGGTTCGCAGGCGCCAGCGCCAGCGCGGCCAGCGAGAGCAGAAGGGACAGGGAATGACGAAGGGTACGGATCATTGGTGTTCTCCGCTAGATGTGCTTTTTATCGTACTATATTGCTGGGTAATTTGCGTAAAACCAAGGCAGAACTTTTTGTCTGGCGTTGAATCAGATTTCGCTCTTGGGAGCGCGTTCAAGCATAATGCCAAGAGCGGCCACGGCGTGTTCGCCGGTCATGCCCATGCGCGGGGCCAGTTGCGGCAGATTTTCAACTGCGTCGCATGGCCTTACGTACAGCGGCTCCACATCGGCGTCAAAATAGTCGCCATGGCGGGCCAGCAGGCGCAGGGCCTCCGTATTGGGACACACCAGTCCCGGTATGGCCAGCATCCCGGCCCCCGGATCGGGCGGGACCATCCGCATGCCGTCGATACCGGCAAATACGGCGGCATTGCGGGCCAATCCGCTGCCGCAGACGCGGGCGCAGCTGTGCTCGTCCGTGCCTTGGGGCAGGGGCGCGCTGCAGGCGGTCTCCATGCGGCGCAAAGCCTCCTGTGGTGAGCACAGGTCCACGGGCTGGCTGGGCTGGGCGGGAATTTGCGGGCCGTAAGACATAAAGGGCTGGCAGTGCACCATATTGCGTCTGGCGTGCGTGAGCACCCACACCGGCGTGCCGTAAAAAAGGTTGTGCTGCAGCACGGCGCTGGTAGCCAGCGCCTGCATGTAGTCAAGGCCCGCCAGACGGGCCTGCCCCACGCGGCGCAGGGCGGCGGCGGTGGCGAGCACCAGCCGTATACCCGTAAAGGAGCCTGGTCCGCGCACGCAGGCAATACGTCTGAACTGGGCGGGCGCAATATTCAGGGCGCGGCACATATCGGCCAGGGCCGGAGCCAGAATTTCCGTGGCCCGGTCGGCTTTGTGCCACTCCTGCACGCTGAGCAGCCTTTCGTCTTCAGTAACGATGATCTGCAGCGCGCCCTCGGCGGCGTTGAGAATCAGCTCAAGGCCGGTGCCCGTCTGCATTACGAGCCGCTCCCGAACCAGCCGGTGCTTTTAAGAATACGCCACAGGTCGTTGTAGGTCGCCAGCAGCATAAGAGCCACCAGCAGGGCAATGCCCGCGCGCATGGCGTAATCCTGAAAGCGCGGGTTGGGCGGGCGGCGAAAAACCATTTCCCAAAGGCAAAATACGATCTGCCCGCCGTCGAGCACGGGTATGGGCAACAGGTTGAGGATGCCAAGGTTTATGCTGATGAGGGCGGCCAGGGCCAGCAGGCCGGCAAGACCCTCGTGGGCCTGTTTGCCCACCATCTGCATGATCATGATGGGCCCGCCCACCTGATCCAGGGGAACTACGCGTTCTGCCAGCTTGACAAAGCTCTGCCAGGTCAGCGAAACCATGTCGGCCGTCTGTCCGGCCCCTGCAACCGCCGCGCCGGCAAATCCGTGACGCTCAAGGCGTACCGCGCCAGAGTTGCGGATGCCTATGAGCCATGCGCTTTCTTCTTCGCCAAAGATGGTCTTGCGGATGGAGCGCTCCGGTGTAAGCTCGACGCTGATGATCATGCCTTGTTCCGGCTGGGCAACTTCGTCGTCCTTAGTCTGCGCATCGGCCTGCGGGGCCATGTCGGGACGCGAAAGCGTGACCTCAAGCGTTTTGCCGTCGCTCTGGCTGATGGCGTCGGCCATGACCTGCCAGTTGGCAACCGCGACGCCGTTGATGCTCACAATGGTGTCGCCGGGCTGAATGCCAGCCTTGTCGGCGGGGCCGTTCTGCACCACAGCGCCAACCTGCGGCAACAGGATGGGCGTGCCCCAGCCCAGAGCCAGCGCCCAGCACAGCAGCCACGCCAGAATAATATTGGCCGCCGGGCCCGCCGCCACCACAAGCAGACGCTGCCAGGCGGGGCGCAGGGCAAAGCTCTCCGCCTCGGTAAAGCCTTCGGGTATGTCCTTGGGGTCGCTTTCGCCCACCAGAGCCACATAGCCGCCCAGAGGCACCAGCGACAGGGCGTATTCCGTCTTGCCCTTGCGGTACTTGAGAATTTTGGGGCCAAAGCCCAGCGAAAACGTGGAAACACCCATACCAAGACCGCGCGCCACGGCAAAATGCCCCAGCTCGTGGAAAAAGATCAGGCCGCCAAGAACGACCACTACGGCGATAACAGTTGTCAGCACAGGGAACCTCCGTCGCGCGCCAGCGTGTACACCAGCTCGCGGCTGTGGCGGTCAATGCATTGCATGCGTTCCGCCAATGTATGCGCCTCAAGTTTGAGGGCGGCATCCGCATCGTTGAGCGAATGCGCGTCCGCAGGGGGCGTGCAGAAAGGCTGATGGCCGGGGTTGGAAGCGCTGTGCGCCTCCAGGGCGGCATTGATCAGCCGGGGTATGTCCATAAACGCGCAGCGGCCGTTGAGAAACAGATCCACGGCGGCTTCGTTGGCGGCGTTGAGAACAACGCAACGACCGCCGCGATTTTTTAGCGCCTGTCGGGCCAGCCCGAGGCAGGGAAATGCGGATTCGTCCGGCTCGTGAAACGTGAGCTGCTTGGCAGTAAGGTCGAGCGGCGGCACATTTACCGGCACGCAGCGCGGCCACAGCAGGCAGGCCGCAATGGCCAGCCGCATGTCGGGCGTGCCGAGCTGGGCCAGCTGGCTGCCGTCATGAAATTCCACCAGCGAGTGCACGACAGACTGCGGGTGCACCAGCACCCTGATTCGTTCAACCGGCACGCCGTAGAGGTGGTAGGCCTCAATGACCTCCAACCCCTTGTTCATGAGCGTGGCCGAATCGATGGTGATCTTGGCCCCCATGCTCCAGTTGGGGTGCTTGAGCGCCTGCTCCGGCGTCACCGCGCCCAGGGCTTCGTGCGTCCAGCCGCGAAAAGGGCCGCCGGAGGCTGTGAGAATGAGTCGTTCCACTTCCTGCCCGCGCCCGGCCAGACACTGAAAAATGGCGTTGTGCTCCGAATCTACCGGCAGCACCACGGCCCCGGTGCGAGCGCATACGCGGCGCACAAGGTCGCCCGCCAGCACCAGCGATTCCTTGTTGGCGAGGCAGATCACCTTGCCAGCCAGAGCGGCGGCAAGTGTTCCGGCAAGGCCCGCCGCGCCTACCTGTGCAGACAGCACGGTGGAGGTTTCGGGCAGCGACGCCAGCTCCGCGTAACCATCGCGCCCCACAAGGATGCGGGGGCGGGTAGTTGGCGGGCAGCAGGGCGCGCAGCCTGGTTGCGGATTCTTCATCCAGCACGGCCAGATGCGGCGGTCGCCACGCGAGCGCCTGCTCGGCCAGTCGCTGCACGTTGCGGGCGCAGGCAAAGCCCACCATGCGAAAGTCTTGCGGGTGCGCTGCTGCCACGGCCAGGGTGCTGCGCCCGATGGAACCTGTGGAACCCAGCAGCACCAGGCTGCGGGGCCATGTTTGCCGCCAGTTTTCACTGGGCGCGTCAGAGATGTAGTTGATGGAAGGGCCCGCCCTGGCCGGGCCAAAGTTGCGCCATGGTGACGTTATCCTTTTATGGGTGCGCGCGGTTGCCCACAGCGCTTGTGCGCATAACATAGGTTCTGCGGCAAAAAATTCAAGCACCCGGTGGGGTCTGCAACCGGGGCCTTCTGCAAAAGGCCGTGGGGAGCGGCTTTCGCGTATGGCTTAATGGCAGGCAAGCGGCGCGGCCGGGAAGGACGCTTTGTCCGTATCCCGTGCGCCGCACCGCTCACGCTGACAGCAGCAAAGGGGCTTTGCGCCCTAAAAGAAGAAAAACCACTGGTCCACAACGGCCACCATGGGCATGGCAAACAGCAGGCTGTCCGCCCTGTCGAGGATGCCGCCGTGACCGGGCAGCAGATTGCCGGAATCCTTGATGTTTACCGAGCGCTTGAGCGCCGATTCAAACAGGTCGCCCAGCTGGGCAAAGGCGTTGACGGCTATACCCAGCAGCGCAAACGAAAACCAGCCGGTTTTGCCGTAAATTGAGCCGTAAATGGCGCAAAAAATTACGCAGCCCACCAGACTGCCCACCGCGCCCTCGGAGCTCTTTTTGGGGCTGACGCGCGGCCACAGCTTGTGGTGACCAAAACGAGTGCCCACAAAGTAGGCCGAAGTGTCCGAAATGGCCACGGCGGCAATGACAAAGATGAGCTTGGTGGTCGACAGGTAGGTGGCGGGCAGCAAAAGCAGCGGCACATAGGCCAGGCCCGCCATGAAGATGCCACTGGAGGCAAAGGCGTTGTCTTCTTCAATAACGTCCCACCTGAACAGAAAGCTCAATGACGCCATCACAAAGCCCGCGCCCATAAAGACCAGAGCATCTTGCGGACGGTGCATCCAGGTGAGGCAGATCATGCCCCAGCCCAGTATGATGGCGCACACGCGGCTGGTTACGCGGCCCTTGGGCCCCCAGAACAGGGAGTAAAACTCCCACAGCCCCAGGGCGCAGACAAGCAGAATAACAAACAACAGGGGCAACCCCCTGAGCCAGAGTACCAGCAATAATACCGCAGCCAGGGCAATGCCGGTGAAAATGCGGCGGATGTCGATGGTTCGTGTTGAAGGATCAATGGGCATCAATTTGCTCCTGTGTTTTGCCGAAACGGCGCGAACGGGCGGCGTAGGCGGCCAGGGCCATGCGCAGCTGCGCGCCGTCGAAGTCCGGCCATGGCACGGGCGTGAAGTACAGCTCGCTGTAGGCGCATTGATAGAGCAGGTAGTTGCTCAGCCGTTGCTCGCCGCTGGTGCGGATGAGCAGGTCGGGGTCGGGTTGTCCGGCGGTGTACAGATGGTCCGCCAGCGTCTGCTCGGTAATGTCCTCGGGGCGCATACCCTCGCGCAGCATATTTTGCATGGCGCGTACAAGTTCGCCCCTGCCGCCGTAGTTGAGCGCAAGGTTGAGAACCATGTCCCTGCCGCCCTCGGTGCGCTTTATGGCATGGCGCAGGGCCGTGCGTTGGGCTAGCGGCATGGATTCAAGATCGCCCAGCACGCGCATGGAAATGCCCTGCTCTACCATGCGCGGAACCTCGCGGCTCAAAAATTCCATCAATAGGCTGAAAAGGGCGCTGATTTCGGTCTTGGGGCGGTTCCAGTTTTCGCTGGAAAAGGTGTAGAGCGTGAGGTGGCGTATGCCCAGCGACCGGCATTCAGTCACGATGGTGCGTACTGTTTCCGCGCCCGCGCGGTGACCAGCCTCGCGGGGCAGGCCGCGGGCCTGGGCCCACCGGCCGTTGCCGTCCATGATGATGGCAAGATGTGTGGGCAGTTTGTCTGGATGGTCCGTCATGCATTAAGCCTGTGGTGATAAGTCCTGCGGGCCAGCGGCCCCGCTGCGGGCAGGCCTGCCGTTAACAGCGGAGCCGCGCCCCGCAATTGCTTGCGGGGCGCGCGCAACCCCGGCGGAAAACCCGCCACGGGCTAGATTTCCATAATTTCCTTTTCTTTGGCCGCGCACTTTTTGTCGGCCTCGGCCACAAACTTGTCCGTCAGCTTTTGCACGTCTTCAGAAGCTTTTTTCTGCTCGTCCTCGCTGATGGCCTTGTCTTTTTCCAGCTTTTTCAGGCTGTCGTTGGCGTCGCGCCGCACGTTGCGTACCGCCACCTTGGCGTCTTCGGTGTATTTGCGGGCCACCTTGACCAGATCCT
>Ga0268359_11584_pt1 | contig 54129 bp, 60 predicted proteins | sample BioMet11_FD_194416 | JGI IMG/M metagenome (GOLD analysis project Ga0268359, IMG submission 194416) | Sewage microbial communities from Oakland, California, United States - Biofuel 11 (PacBio Assembly) | ecosystem: Engineered > Wastewater > Sewage > Unclassified | place: USA: California | collected...
ACTGGAGCCTGATGTCTCTGGCCTTTGCACCGACTGCCATACGGATACCTATTTCCCTTGTCCTTTCGGTAACAGAAACGAGCATTATGTTCATAATACCTATACCGCCTACAACAAGAGAAATAACAGCTATCGACCCGAGAAGCATCGACATTATCATAGTTGTCTTGCGGCGTGCCTCAAGCATCTGTGAAATATTCCTTACAGCAAAATCGTCCGCCGTTCCTGGTTTTATCCTGTGACGCTCGCGCAGCAGGACTTCTGTTTCGTGCTGGACATATTGCAGTGCATCCATGTTAAGGCCTTTGATAAAGATGTTGCTTATGCGTCCTGGAGTATTCCAGCGGACCAGGCGTTTCTGCGCTGCTGTAAGGGGAACGAGCACAAAATCGTCCTGATCGTCACCCATCTGGTTCTGTCCCTTCTCTGTAAAACACCAATAACGGGTAAACGGGACTTGTTTATTCTTATCGATTTACCCAATGGATTTTCGCCGAAAAACATCTTGTCAACAATTGTTTTGCCTATTACAGTAACTTTAGCCGCCTGTCTTACGTCACTGTCATTTATGTCCCTGCCGTATTCAATTTCCCTGTCCTGAACAGGTGAATACTTTGATGTGCTGCCTGTTACGTTTGTACTCCAGTTTTGTATTGCCGTATATAAGCTGTACTGAAGTATCCACCATCGGGGCAACGGCTTCGATCCCGGATACATCTTTTTCTATTGCTTTTGCATCTTCGAAAGTAAGGTATCTTACAGTACCCGATGATGACATTGCAGAACGGTCAGGAAAAACTATTATGAAATTGCTGCCGAAAGAAGCGATCTGTTCATCTATGCTTTTGTTGGCTCCAGTTCCTACGGCAAAAGCAGCAATAACGGCGGCAACTCCTATTATTATTCCGAGCGCTGTGAGCATTGAGCGTGTTTTGTTCCTATGCAGCGCACGAATAGCAGTATATGAGATCTCTGTCATCGATATCATGATCCTGACCTCCCTTTATTGAGTTCATCATATGTGATCAGTCCATCCCTGAAATGGACTACGCGTTTTGCAAAGGAAGCAACATCAGGCTCATGCGTTACGATTATTATCGTTATGCCGTCTTTTTCATTGAGCCTCCTGAAAAGGGACATGATCTCATCGCTGGTTTTTGAATCGAGATTTCCTGTAGGCTCGTCTGCAAGAAGGATAGGAGCCCTGTTTACAATACCTCTGGCTATTGCCACACGCTGCTGCTGTCCGCCTGAAATCTGAGTAGGTTCATGATAAAGTCTGTCTCCAAGTCCCATTTCTTCAAGAGCAGCCTTAGCCATTTCATGGCGTTCCTTCTTGGGGATACCTGCGTAAAGCAGCGGAAGTTCCACATTTTCAAGCGAGCTGGTCTTCTGAAGCAGGTTAAAACCCTGAAAAACAAAGCCTATCGTGCTGTTCCGTATATCTGCAAGTTCATCGTTATCAAGTTCACCTACGTTTTTGCCGTTCAATATATACGACCCGGAAGTAGGTCTGTCCAGGCAGCCAAGTATGTTCATCGTTGTAGATTTGCCTGATCCGGAAGGTCCCATCATCGCAACGAATTCGCCCCTTTTCAACGGAAAGGTTTACTCCATGCAGGATCTCAACCTCATCCCGTCCCAGTTTAAAACTCTTCCTGATGTCCCTAAGTTCTACGAGAGCCATTTATTTTTCCTCTTTTTCAACAACAATGCCTGTAATAACACGCTCGTTCTCTTTGATGCCGAAATTATTTCCGTATTCTGTCCGTCTGTTATGCCCTTTTTTACCTCAACCTTTACAGGAACATTTTTCACGTCAAGCGTATAAACGGCCGGGGCGGTCACCTTGGCTATATTCTGTTTTCCTCTTCCGGGAGGCCCCTGGCTGACGGTGGTTTCATTCAGGTCGACAGGTTTGAAGCGGAAAGCGCTGTTTTGGTACAATCAGTACATTTTTGCGTTCCTGTACAATGAGCGACACATTGGCGGTCATACCAGGCAACAGAAGCCCCTTCTCATTGTGAACCCTTACTATTACGGTATAAGTAACAACGTTATCAGTTGTGGTCGGGGAAAGGCGGACCTGTGTCACGGTCCCCTCAAATGATTCGTTAGGGTATGCATCGACTGTAAATTCAGCTTTCTGTCCGTTCCCTGACACCGCCTATATCTGCCTCATCGACATCCACTTCTATCTGCATCTGTTTAAGGTCCCTTGCTATCTGAGCAATACTCGGAGTCTGATAGCTTGCAGCGACAGTCTGCCCCTTGTCAACATTTTTTGCTATGACCACACCGTCGACAGGTGAATATATTTTTGTATATCCCAGGTTTATCTGTGCTTTAGAGAGAAGTGCCCCTGTACTGTGCTACGTCGGCCTTATAAGCGGCAACGTCGGCTTCTGCCGTCAGCAATGATTTAACATCTGCGTCAACATCAGACTGTGCTATGAGATCCTTTTTTGCAAGCTCTTTTGTCCTGCTGAGATTTTTCCTCGCATTTTCAAGAACAGCCCTTTTATTTGAGAGATCGGCCTCGGCGGAAAGCATGATTCGCCTTTGCCTCGTCTACATCTGCCTTCAGTGTTGATGAATCTATCTCGGCAATAAGGTCACCCTTTTTTACAATACTGTTATAGTCTATATACACTTCCTTCACCGTTCCTGATATCTGCGTGCCAACATCAACAGATTCAACAGCGGCAAGAGAGCCTGTTGCCTGTATTATGGACCTGAGGTCAGAAGTCACAGCAGAAGATGTTTTATACTGTATTTCAGGTGTTATGCCGCTTCTGTACCACAGCAGCCCGCCGGCGGCGGCAATGACTAAAACTAGTACCACTGCAGTTTTTTATGTTGATAATATTTTTCAGGACAGTATTATTTATCTTCATTATCAAGACCTCCAATAGCCTTCTCAAGATCCAGCCGGGCTTCCTTGCATTTATACAGTGAAAGGACCGTCTCAGCCTGTGCAGCTGCATAGCTCTCTATCGCATCCGAAATTTCCAGGCTGTTGCCAACTCCCGCTTTATACCTTCCATCAGCAAGATCATATGTTTCCTTTGCATATCTTTCAGCTTCCATTGAGGCGGTAAGGGTTTCTTTTGCTTCATTCAGAGACTGCCATGCCTTGCGGACTTCAAGAATAACCGAATTGGACAGGCTTTCCATCTCCGCATCCGCCGTTACAAGATCAGCCTGTGCTCCCTCCACTTTGCTTTTAGTAAGCCCGCCGTCAATAATCGGGATATTTATCGACAGTTTTGCGCTCCATTCGTTATCATCGAACAGTGCACTTCCGTAAAGGCCGTAGCCGGCTGATGCACTCAGGTCAGGAGTAAGCCCCTTCTTTTCCAGTGACAGATTTGTTTTTGCATATTCTACGCGCTTACGCTGGGCAGAAAGCTCGGGCCTGCTTACAAGCGCTTTTTCAACTGCGTCATCAGCTTTTATGCCCCAATCCTTAAAACCAAGCACATCTTCTATATCACCTATCTTAAGCAGCGGTTCTCCCATTGCTGAAGCAAGCTGGGCCCTCATCTGCTCAGCAGATGACTGCGTACTTACCAGTGCGAGTTTCGAACTGCAAGATCCGATTCCGCTTTTGTAACCTCAATTTTCGCCTTTGTACCGGCATCATAGTATGATTTGGCCCATGAAAGCCTCTTCCTGTAATTTTCATATCTTGTGCGTGCCACTTTCTGCTGGCGAAGGGATCTGTTCAGCCCGTAATACGCTGAACGCACATCAGCTATAACCTGGTCGCGGGCTTCAAGATAATCAGCTTTTACAGCATCCGTATTTATTTTTGCCGCAGTAACGCTCAGATCCCTTTTGCCCCAGTCATAAACAGACTGTTCAAGAGTTACAGATGTGCTGTAATCTCCTGCATTTTCATCTGAACTCCGCCGCTTCTTATATAATAAGAAGTAATTCCGGCCTGAAGGTTACCATCTGCAGCAGCTTCACTGACCGCAGCCTTTTCAGAGTCAATTTTGCTCTTCGCCGCTATAAGGTCTGGATGTTTATCAAGTGCAGTTTTTATGCATTCATCCAATGTCAGCGTACCAGCTGCAAATGACGCTCCTGACATGAATATCTGTATTAAAACTGCAATCAATGTTACTTTTATCATCCTCATTGCAAGTGCCCCCACTCTTTTACGCTATCAGGCGCACCGGAATCGTTATTTTAAAATCACTACCGGCACCTTCCGTGCTTTCGACGCTGATATTGCCGCTGTGCGCTTCAACAATAGCCTTGGTTATAGCAAGCCCTATTCCCATTCCCCCGCTTGCCCTCGTGCGAGATTTATCCGCTCTGTAGAAACGTTCGAATATATACGGCATATCTTTTTCAGATATTCCTATCCCACTGTCTTTTACCGATATTTCAATATAATTTTCTTTCCTGCTGACCCTTAACATCACATTCCCGCCGGAATCAGGTGTAACGCAAACGCATTTGAAAGCAGATTTTCAACGGCCTGCCTTATTTTATGCATATCGACAGCAATAAATATGCCTGATTCTATACTGCGCAATAGTTTGACCGACTTGCTGCTGTAAAGAGGATCGAAAACCAGTGCCGTTTTCCTCAATTTCAGATGAAAGGTTCACATTTTCAATAGAAAGGTTTTTACCTGTTTTTTCTATTGACGTTAACTTCTCTACCTCTGAAATCAGCATCGAAAGCCTGTTTATCTCATCTACAGTCAGCTTTATACGTTCATGCGTTGGTTCCCATATCCCATCTTCAAACGCTTCCAGATGCGATTTAATAATCGTCAGAGGATTACGAAGCTCATGCGCGACATCGCTCATGAGGCGTTTCCTCAGATTTTCCTGTATCTCCAGTTCCGACCCGAGTTTATTAATGCTGTCTATCAATATCTGCAGCTCTGTTATGTCAGAGCTCAAATCATCAGTTATTTTGTAATTGCCGCTGCTGATCAGGGATGCCCTTTTGAAACATTAAGTACAGGCCTGCTTATCCTGTTGGCCATAATGAAAGATATCAGGACAGAAATGAGAAGCATCAGCCCTATCGCATAATACATGCTCCTGTTGAATTTTTTAAGGAAGAAGCCCTCCCTGCTGTCATTGAACGGAAGACATACAAAACGCAGCGTCCCCCACCTTATTGCCTTTAACAATAACCGTCTCATCCATTTTTACAAGTCTGTCAGGTTTTATAAAGTTAATTGGATCCTGCATCTGCCTTTTTTCGCGTCTTGTATCCGCTGTCCCGGGAAGGACAGCCCTTTTGTTGTTGTGGCTGAACTTATGTATAAGCATTCCGTCTGAATCATAAAGTTCGATGCGCAGCATCGGCCACCGCAGGATATTGCCCTTTATCCCAGACAGCAGATCTTTATTCCACTCATTTCTGAGGGCATATGCATCCTGCATCAGAAACACAATATCCTGCTGGTCTTCTGCCAGTTTGTCAGAGGCAAACCTGCGGAACTGTCTGTCCAGAAGTTCAGATATTGCTGTCGGTATAACAAGCATGCAGATAATGACTATGGCTGCATACTGGAACATCATCTGTGTGCGCAATGAACGTTTCATGGAAATCACACCGCAATCCTGTAACCGAAACCATGCACTGTACGTATGTATCCGTTTTCATGCTCAGGGTCGGAAAGTTTTTTTCTTATATTTTTTATATAACTGTCTATAGAGCGCTCAAACCCGTCATATTCATAGCCGAGAGCATATGTAATAAGTTCGTCGCGGCTCCATGTTTTGTCCTGTCTGGCTGCCATTCTGGACAGTATCATGAACTCGTTTCTTGTCAGTTGGATCTCGCTGCCTTTTTTCCTTACGCAAAAGTTCCGTACATCTATGGAAATATCACTGCCTATCATTATCAGCTGGCTTTCACTGCTTTCCTGATCATCGGTTTTCCTGAGATTTGCGCGTATGCGTGCCATAAGGACCCTCGGGCTGAACGGCTTTATTACGTAATCATCCGCACCTGCATCAAGTCCTGCAATCACATCATCCTCCGCACTTCTCGCCGTGACCATCAGTATGGGGACATCAGATATTTTCCGTATCTCCCTGCATACATCCTCTCCAGGCAAACCAGGCAGCATTAAATCAAGCAGGATAATGTCATAGCTGCCGCAACGGAACATTTTCAAGCGCCTTCAGTCCGTCAGGAGCTATATCCGCGTCGTATCCTTCACGCAGCATATATGCTTTTTCAACTTCAGCTATCGCCTTTTCATCCTCGACTATCAATATTTTCAAAACCTGCAGCCTCCAAGTTTTTTATATTCCGGATCACGTAATACGCATATTATCCTGCAGCAACAGCCTGTTTAAAAGCGGAAGCAAGACATAAATGCCTGCCTCCGCTTCCATAAATATTATGGTTATTGTTTATCTATCAGTACATCCATTCCCGATGATGCCCACCGCCGGGACAGCCGAATGTCACGTCCCATACCTGGTCCCATAGGGCCGTTTCTGAACTTATCCGGTGATTTTAGCATTTCCTCCAGCATCTCATCATCAATATTATTTCTGATTTTTTGCAGGTTTTTGTTAAGTTCACGTATTTTTGCTTTGTTTGGGATATCTTTTTGCATCTCTTCCATAATCTCAAACCTAAGTTTATTGCTTTCCGCCATCTGCGTCTTTATCGCGGCAGGGATCTTGAGTCTGCCGGCCTGTCCCTTATAAAAACCGGACGGATTTTTCAGCACTTCCTCAAAACGGGCGGTATCAAGCTCTCTGCGCAGCTTCTGCACCTGTTCATGCAGAGCTTTTGCTTTTGACTTATCCGGGTTTTCCTTGCGGAGTTCCTCTTTTATCGCACGGCTGAGATCTCTTATCCGAGCAATATTCTCCTTCTGCTGAGGACTGACCTTATTTCCCATAACATCAGGCCTTTTGGGCGGCTCCGGATTTGAAAGTCTATCATTAAAACGCATATCTTCTATCTCCTGAGTTATATCCTGCACCCTGTCGTGGAGTTTGCGTGCCTTTGATTTATCGGGGACTGACTTATGAAGCTCTGTCATTATTTCGTCATTAAGCTTCATAATTTCATCCATTTTTTCTCTGATTGCCGGATTCTCTGCTTTTTTCGCAAAATTGCCCCTCATAAGCGGCATCCCGGTATCAGGCCCCGCCATTTCAGGAGCATTTACGCCGCCGCAGCCGCCGGGCCAATACGGATCAGCCGATGCGATTCCTGATAAAACAAGCAGCATAACAACTCCGAGAACGATCCTTTTTTTCATTTTACCAACCCCCATATCATAATTTGAACTGCTCACAGCCATCAATTGATCCTTACAATAAGAAGTCTAATTGATATCTATGGGAATTATATGGCGCAAATATGGGGATTATGTGTAAATGGGATTACACGGATACCGGTCGGCAGGCTGAAAAAAATAAAAAACACTGCATAAAAACACTGCATATTGAAATCAAATGTTTATACATGATTCGCAGTCATATAACCTGCTGCCTTAAAACACTGTTTTAAACCCTTTGTTTCCTGTGGCATATAATATGATTCAGATAAAAATATCCGAAAGTACAGTGTGAAAATGCATATTTTACAATATCCGGCAGGATCAATATCAGCATATTCCACGGTCATATTACTCGTGCTCATAAATGTTAGCTTTTTCCACGCCGCTCATGACTCTGTATACACCCTCAGAAAGAGCTTTCAGTTCATCTTCTCCGGGAAGGCATATAACCTTAGCTATCCATGAAACCCTTTCTTCTATAAGCCCGCACAAATAACTGCTGTAAGCAAGTCCGCCGGTAAGGATAATTGCATCCACCCTGCCTGCAAGTGCAACGGACCTGTGCCCTATTTCACAGGCAACCTGATATGCAAGAGCTTCCGTTATGAGTTCCGCATAAGTATCCCCTGAAATTATTCTATTTTCTATTTTCCTCAGGTCATTGGTTCCAAGATGCGCAGCTAGTCCAGCATTTCCTATGATCATTTTTTTCCAGTTCGTCTTTTGTATGCCTTCCGGAAAAACATCTATTGATCATATCGATAGCATGAACTGTTCCGGCACGATCCGGCGACATCGGGCCATAGCCGCCAAGCGCATCATTGACGTCTATAACACGTCCTCCGCTGTGGGCTCCTACAGTTATGCCGCTTCCCATGTGCACAACTATAAATCCGCATTCTTCAATTCTCATTCCCATCTCCGCGGCAACCCTGCGTGCGGCCGCTTTCTGGTTAAGAGCATGGAATACAGACTTGCGCGGCATGTCCGGGATGCCGCTTATGCGCGCTACCGGCATCAATTCATCCACACACACAGGATCTACTATATATGCAGGACGGCCTCCTGCTTCCAGTTCAAGTCTTCTTGCCAGGATTGCGCCAAGGCTGCTTGAATGCATGCCGTATTTACCGGACCTGAGATCTTCGATCATTGCATCATTTATTTTCCACGTACCTCCGACTAACGGATGCAGAAGCCCCCCCCCTTCCGGCAAAAACATCAATTTCAGCAAGTATGGTATTTTGTGACTTAAGTACGCTCAGTATATCCCTGTAACGAAAATCCTCCTCCTCAAGCGGACCGTTATATTTCGACAATTCATCCTTTGAATACATGATCGACTCGGACCAAAGCTCTTTGCAGTCATCATAGAGCGCCATTTTTGTGCTTGCAGACCCTGGGTTAACCGCAAATATCTTCATCCACATCAGCAGCCTTGCTATTAATTGAGTTATGCTATATAAAAATATATACGCCTGCGACTTTTGATTGTTATTTCTTTATCGGTATTCCGGCTGGAGCCAAAAATCCGACCCGTTCTGTATACGACAAAACAGAGGACTGTACTTCTTGACACGTTTTAATATGAACGCTATACTCTCCTTCGTGGCGGCATAGCCAAGCGGTAAGGCAGTGGACTGCAAATCCATCATCCCCGGTCCGAATCCGGGTGCCGCCTCCATAAACACTTTCCAGTACGCTTTTATTGTTTTATGCTATCAGATATTTCCGCTCTTGTATTTTTAAACTGAATAGGAGTAATTTCTTCGCTAAAAATCCAAATATACTTGTCAGCTACAGGTTATTGTGAGTTTACGTGTTACAGGTATGTTTTACAAAAAAATATGTATATTTCCATGAACAATGCAAATAATTTGTTTATTACCGATAATAAAATATATAATTAAATATTATTTCTATGAATAGACAAAATGTGTTTGCTAAATTTGGCTATTATGTCCGCATGCTATTTTTAATCTTAATAGCGCAGTTAAAATACCTTATAAAATATAAAAATAATCTGTCATTCCATGTTTTATATAAGATTAAAGCTTTGCTTTATGATACATGATTTTGATCAAATAACAACGTAAAAAGTCTGAACATTCAGCATTATTTATTGTCGGTACATGGGGTTAATTTCCTGAAAGGGGAAAATTTATATTAATGAGCCTGTTCAGAGAAACAATCAAATACTATAAAAATCCACGAAAGATACTCCCGCGGCTCAGGGATAAAGTATTATCACCTTTAAATTATATCTCAGCCAAAATCTGGGTTAAATTAAGAGGAAGGCATTCCCTTCCGTCATATAATGCTGATAAAAAAATATTCCTGTTCGGAGGTTTCGGCGGAAGACGTTACGGTGACAACAGCGCAATTATTTTTGAGTATATGCTTAAAAACCGTCCCGATGTGGAATCTTACTGGGTGATCAGAAAGGATTGCTTTACAGAGAAGGCAACGCCAAGAAATTTGCCCGACAAAAAACATGTGGTTTTCAAGGATTCCTTAAAAGCAAACGTACTTGCTCTCAATGCTGATGTTTACGTATATTCCCATGGACGATACGACATAACAGACTACAAAAAAAGCGACAACCCTTCCTGTATTAACGTAATGCTTGATCACGGTTTTACGGCTTTGAAAAAAATGATAACTGATAAATCATCCTCCGGAATGAAGGCCCATGCGGCTTTGCCGGATCTGGACCTTATAGCTGCAAGCTCCGCCGGCGAAGCTGAAATACACAGCAATGAATGGGGCGTTCCAAAGAATAAAATAGTAATTACAGGGCTGGCACGGCATGACAGGTTATACCACCTTGGAAACAAGATACTTCCTTCAGGCAAAAACATCCTGTATATGCCGACATGGAGGGAGTGGAATTCAAGAAAGATATCTTTATCGAAAAGTGATTTCTTCGATCAGCTCAGAAAATTTCTAATTGACTCCGACCTTGGTGAATACCTTAATAAAAATGGGATCAGGCTTCAATTTTACGTCCATATGTGGATGCGTGAATTTTTTGATGAATTCAAGGATAACTTTTCTGCAAGAAATATCGATATACTTGACCAGAATACGGACCTTCAAAAAATCCTGCTTGAAAGCTCACTTCTGATAACGGATTATTCAAGTGTCTGCTGGGATTTCCTGTTTCTCGATAAGCCGGTGCTATTCTTCCAGTTTGATCTTGACAAATATCTTTATCACACAGGCTCATATATTGATATGCGCAATGATCTTTTCGGCCCTGTAGCCTATACCACTGAAGAAGCCATTTCATGGATCAGATATTTTACTGAAACAGGTTTTTCAAAAGGTCCTTTCGCAAATAAAATGGAATCCGGCAAAAATTTCGCTTTCGCCTACAGAGACGGTAAAAATTGCGAAAGATTGGCTAAAGCGATATCGGAACGCCTGGAAACAAGGGATCAGCCGCAATTTCCCGAACAAACAATGAAACCATGAATTTAACAGCATACGGAGCAGGTTCCAAGTAATTTTATCTCAGCAACAGCTTTCAACGTCTATTTTTAGGCCTCCACAGCATTAATAGGACTGAAGAAATTATAAGAGGCATTGAAATAAAAATATTTTTGTGCAGAGATTCACCTCCTATAAGCCAGCCAAGCGCAACAGCAACAACAGGATTCACAAAAGCATGTGTGGAAACCCTGCTGGCCGGTTCAACGCGCATAAGCCACATAAATGATGTATATGCAATGACTGAACCGAATATCACCAGGTATCCAAGCGCCAAAAGTGAACGGAGTGAAAAAGCGTCACAAACGGCATATTTGTCTGTAACGGCGGAAATTATAGTCTGCAGCAGCAGCATCATGCATCCACCTGAAAACATCTGCATTCCTGATGACATAAACGAATTTTTATGTATATCAGGATTACTCGATATAAAAGCGCCGAAAACCCACGCCAGACTGCTGGATATTACGAGAAAGAGCCCTGCTGTGTAGTGCGAAGAAGCATCGGGAACGTTTATGCATGAACCTTCCGAAATCAAAAAATATACTCCGAGAAAACCTGAAAGGATTCCAAGATAGTTATTCCATGCAGGTTTGCTTCCTTTAAAAAATATCCACCCGATAAGGCAAAACCATAGCGGCTCCAATGCTACCAGGAGCCCGGCCACCGAAGACGGCACCATAGTTTCAGCAACTGTCAGCAGACCGTATGAAATCACAAACGGCAGCACGGAAGCTTTAACTGCACATTTCCAGCCATTTATCGTAGTTTTGTCTCCAAATTTCAGCATCCTGAAACACATGAGTATGATTCCGGCAGATGTAAACCTTATCCCGCCAGATAAATAGGCGGTATAGTTTCTACTGAAAAGCGTATTGCAGGTAAGTGGAGCCCCATATTATATAAACAAGAAAGTAGGCAGAAAACAAAGCCAGTTTTGTTGGTTTCAAAACTCCTGCAGACAAATTTGCCCAGCCTCTTTCCATAGTTCCCAATATTATAATTACCTCAGTACATTATAACTTTAAATCATATGCACCAGTATATTAGAGATGCTTTATATTCACATGACCGAACCGGCACATATACCTATGTGATATGGACATATTTTCAGTATAATCAGACAAGTGATATTTGTCCGCTGAAATCAGTATCGAAAGGGGCTGCCGCAGTCTGCCGTATCCGGCGTTTCAAATGAATTTATTTTTACGCAGACACATGGAGAAGGGGAAATCATTGCTTGTCCAATGCACTATGAATGTCCTCAGCCCTGAAAATACCTATGCTGGTATTGCACTTCACAACAGCATATCACACGGGCTGAGCAAGGACATATTTATGCCTGCTTCTGAAAATGACATACGCCGCCTTTTCGCAGGAAAGGCCTTGCAATAGGAGTACATTTCGGTGACCGTTTGGTATGTCTGAGGACGCTTGTAACGGACAGAGAATGGGTAAATGAAGCCCTGTCAGCATACGGATGCAAAGATTCTTCTGACAGCAAAGCTGCTATTACAGGTTTCTGTATAGTGGATAAAGAATTCAGAGGCAACAATATACAGTTTCTGAGCTATTATTACATGGAAAACTTGGTCTCCGGAAATTTAATTCGATTATTACGACCGTGTCCCCTAAAAATATTTTCAGCCTTCAAAATGTTATGGCATGCGGATATCATATAACTGGAATAACCAATATTAACGGCTGTTTCTTGCGATTCATACTGGAAAAAGAATTTAGCCCGGCGTGCCGGATATGGACAAACGGACACATAACGGTCCCTGTAAGGGATATGGACGGACACAATGCTGCAATCGCAGCAGGAAAACGCAGGCTATAAAATAATATGTAAAAAAACAGGCGGGTTCCATATACTCTATGGAAAAGCGGAACAGTATTCTGATGAATGAGACCGCTTCAGCAAAAAAACAACAGACCGGACCAGCCATTAAAAACAACTGAAATCCGGTCTGTTATATTTTGCCAGATATATTATGCAATTATAATAATTTTTTCAGGACAACACCCAATATACTGCGCGCAGGGAACAGCTTCTTTGAAATGCCCTCACCTGAGAACCCCAGCATAAGTCCAGCACCGAATACAGCCCCAATCGACTTGAATGGACTTTTACGCACTATAACAAGTGGATCCACCGCACTGAGCGAAGATAAAAATTTTGCTTTTGCATTGTCAAGATCAGACATTTTATTATTCAGCAGAACCGCCCCCGCCACGCGAATGTTTATGTCCTGAGTACAGCAGTACAGATCCTGAAGCTGCAAGCACAATACCAACAGCAGTTGCTGCTGCAGGCCTGCCAATAAAAACTGCTCAACCACAGGTAAAAGGCAGCCATAAGTGCTGCTACGCCCAAAAAAAACAGTAAAGCGCCGAAAAGGACTATGATGATGCCTTCAGCGGTATCTACAGTTTCCTGCCTTAATGTCCTGCCCTCTGCCTCGAAAAGCTCGAACAAGCTTACGATGGCGTTAGCAATAGTTTCCAATAAGTGCACACCGCCTATCTCAAATTCATATTAGCTTAAAGGGGTTATTCCTCTTCTTTCCGGCTGCAATGGCAATCCAGTAATTTACCTATTACGATCCCTGCGCCGAATGCAAGGACAACGGAAAGGAACGGATTATCAGCAACTTTGCGTTCAACTTTGGAAACCGCAGCTTTGCCGGGTTCCTCATATTTCTCAATAACAGGCTTTATCGCGTCAATAATTTCTTTAGCGCTTGCGCTTATGGCATCCTTTAATTTCGCAAAATCGATTATGCGTTTTGCTTCAGTAGTTTCCTCATGTTCAGCAAGAGCTTCCTTGAGGGATCCTACTTCCGATTCAAGCTCCATGATTTTTTCTTCATTTCCGCTTACGTCTGCCATTGGAATACCTCCCATTCATTTTTGTAATTGCCGGAATTCTCTTATTTAACTTTATTATGTATTTTATCATGATAGGACAATACACGTAAAATTTAATGTAAAATATAAGCATAAATACTGTACGTCCTTTATAAAAATGGAGTTGATAAGATGAAGGAAAATTATGTTGATGTACCGCTGCTCCAGCAGAGGGAGATAGAAATGAGAGTACTTGGACCTATAGTACGCGCATTTGCGGAAGAAATAGGCAAAGAAAAAGCCTGCGATATAGTAAGGCGGACACTACAGGAAATATCCCGCAAACAGGGAGCGGAGCTTTCAAAAAAATGCGGAGGAGGACTTGAAAGCCTTAAGTCCAACTGTATAGAAAAATGGAATGCCAACGGAGAGCTTGAGAAAATACCAAAAGAAGATTCTGACGAAACACTGAGCTTTGACGTTACAAAATGCGACTTTGCCAGTTTATACAAAGAACTCGGCTATGGTGATCTCGGGACTCTCATATCATGTGACCGTGATTTTGCATTTATTGACGGTTTTGACAGCACAATCGAACTAATAAGACAAAAAACATTAATGACAGGAGATAAAATCTGTGATTTCTGTTACAGAAAGAGGAAAAAAATAAATTGACACCGGAAGATAAATTTTTAGCTTTGAAAAAACGCTTGAAAGAGCTTGGGAGAGCAGCGGTAACCTTGTCAGGCGGCGTTGACAGCTCATTTCTGGCTTATGCTGCGAACAGTGTTCTTCGCGGCAATTCATTCGCGATCACAATATGGTCGCCGCTCCTCTCCGCAAAAGACCGCAATGATATTTTTTCTTTTGCAGAGCGCTACAATATCCAATTAATACGCATACAGGCAGATGAGACCGACAGTGACGGATTTTGTGACAACACAAACGAACGATGCTATATATGCAAATCAATGCGCACCAAAATAATTGAAAAATATGCAAAAGAATGGCATATACCTTGGATTCTTGACGGCACCAACGCCGATGATCTCAAAGACATAAGGCCAGGAATGAGGGCGATTAATGAATCTGAATTAACGATAACCCCTCTTCTGGAATGCGGATTTACAAAAAGCGACATAAGGGCGCTGTCAGCACAGCTGGGGCTGCCTACAGCGGATAAACCATCATCGGCCTGCCTTGCGTCACGGATACCTAAAGGCACCTATATATCAAAGGAACTTCTCTCAAAGATAGACATAGGTGAAGAAATGCTAAGGACCATACTTCCTGACAACGCACAGATACGGCTCCGCTGCGACGGCAAGTCAGCAAAAATAGAAACAGAAACGGACCTTATTCCTTTACTTTCTGAAAAAATCGATTTCATAAATAAAAGCCTTTCATCCATAGGCATGCAAAATGTTCAAATTGAAAGGGACGGCTACCGTATTGGTGGACGTGCAAAGCTTTCATAACATATGTAACGTCATTATTTTTGATTTTTTATTAAAAACACAGTTGATCCGCATTTATCTGCAGTTTCCAAATGTATTCTCCTGTATATGCAAAAGTCAGTAACATCAGGGGCACTGCCTATACAGGCAGTGCCCCTGATGTTACTGGAAACCGGCATTTTGAAACAATGCCTGTAACTTAACCGCACTGTCATCTACATATCGATCGATATGAACAGAGTCTGTCCGTCCCTCAATATAAGCAGGCCAAGAGCTTTGTTATGAGCACTCATTATGTTTTTCCAGTCACTTAAAGTGTTTATTTTCTGCCTGTTGATTTCAAGTATGACATCTCCCTGCCGGAGACCAAGCTTATCACCCTGGCTCCCTGGCTGTACGTTAAGGACAGCCAGCCCCTCGCTGCCCTTGATCTTATATTTCGACCTGATTTCTTCGTTTATTTCAGAAACAGTTATACCCATCTGCGTAGAAGTATTTTGCTCTATTGTTTTTTGAGGTAATGTCTTACCGCTCGTTTTCTTGGATTTTTTCCCGTCAATTTCTCCGAGCACAACATCAACTATCCTTTTTTTGCCATCCCTGTATATCTCGAATCTGACCCTGTCTCCGGCAAGCTTGTTCCTTACTAAAAACACAACATCCTGACTGGTCTTGACCGGTTTCTGGGCTATCGAAACTATGACATCGCCACGTTTCAGTCCATACTTCTCAGCAGGTGAACCAGGCTGTACATCAGAAACTATTGCACCTTCCTTAACAGGGATGCTGTATGCTTCAACAAGCGAGGCCGTAAGCGGCTGCACAACAACTCCAAGCCACCCCCTGCGGACTTCTCCATGCTTAATGAGATCGTCCATTATCTGTTTAGCCATATTAACCGGGACAGCAAAACCTATCCCCTGGGCATAAGGAACTATTGCAGTGTTGATGCCTATGGCTTTGCCGCTTAAATCAATCAGAGGACCGCCGCTGTTGCCGGGGTTGATAGCGGCATCCGTCTGCATGAAACCTTGGAAATTAACGTCCGGAGCCTGAAGTGTACGGTTTTTAGCTGAAATTACACCAACCGTTACGGAATTTTCAAAACCCAGAGGGTTACCTATTGCAACCACCCACTCACCTACCTGGGTTGCATCAGAATTTCCCAACTGCAGAACAGGAAGGTTCGGGGCCTTTATCTGTATCACAGCAAGATCAAATGTGGGATCCTGGCCTATCAGCTTAGCGTTGAAAGTCCTTCCGTCAAGCAGCGTAACCTTTATATTGTCCGCATCGTCCACAACATGGTTGTTTGTAAGAATGTAGCCTTCTTTGCTTACTATGAAGCCTGATCCCTTGCCATGGACGGGCACCGTACGCTCCTGGCCTCCGCCGCTGCCGAATAAGCTGTCACCGAAAAATTCTTCAAAGAAAGGATCTCCTTTAAACGGGTTAGGCATTATTTTCTGTTTGACCATTGTTTCAGTGTCGATATTAACTACAGCAGGAGAACTTTGTTTCACTATCCCGACAATAGGGTTTCCTGTATAGATATCCTGCGCGTAAGCAGGCAATACAGGCTGTGCGACAGTATCAATTTTTACGTGTTCAGGATTCAGATATCTCGCTGCCGTATATGTGCCGAACGCCCCGCCGGCAAACAACAGCACGGCCGCTGCAACGGCAATTCCCCATTTTTTTGCGGTAATGACAATTCTTTCTTTGTTCATTTGCCCACCTCCGAGCTTTTTTATAAAAAATAATCAGAAAAATAACACTGAACGGATACGCAAATTATTTTAATCGTTCACACTGAGCTCACATCAAGAATATTACTGATGAATAAATGCAGAAACAACTTAGATATTTGTTTATTTCACAAGCACACTATGATATACTATTGAATACATATGATGAGTTGCCATTGTCTGGAGCGCGTGATAGTGAGCAAAAAACTCAATTTCGATTTTCATGTCACACCAGTGTATGTTCTCTTCACAGCCTTGATCATATTGGCTGTGTATGTAAGCATGACATATATAAACCAACTCAAAGAAGTCTTTTCCATTAATTATGATGCCCACAGCCAATCTTCAACACTCCTGGCAGCGCATGTTGCAGACGAACGTATCAATTCGATATTTACAAATTTGCATGGACTTGCCGATAATGCCTCTGTATATAATATAAACGGCAGCGGCACCAACCTTGAGCCATGTCTCGCAATACTCAGAAAAGAAACAGACAAAATGGGATATAACGCATTTACCTAAGTAATCTAAGCGGAAGCACAGTAACTACGGACGGATATAAATTCAATATTGCAGGGGACGAACTATTTAAAAAAACTGTCAAAGGTTTTTCTTCCACTTCGGGAGTAAGCGTAGACAGAATTTTTAACAAACATCACCCAAGGACGGAAGTTATATATTTCAGTGTGCCGGTTTTGGAGCATTCAAAAATAGTCGGTGCTCTTTTTGCTACTGTACCTCTTGAAAAAGCAGCATCTCTGCTTAGAGGCAGCAGTGTAGTTTACGACGGGCCGTCGCTTTTTATAATAGATTCTGATAATTGTGTAATAGCACACTCGAAGGTATTCAGGGACGAACGTATGTACCTCGGCAGCAGCTGCAGTTTTTTTGATTTTATGTCAGGGCTGCTGACTGCAGATGAAAATGAGTACCTGAGAAAAAACATCGGGGAGATTCAGGAAACAATATTTTTGCATATAAAGCAAAACACTATCCCCGGCATATTTCCTTTGCCGCGCTTCTCAACACAAACGGATGGAAATTCGTCGAGGTTTCCTCCGAGGACGGGCTGCACGCACTCAGAAAAAAACACATTCTATAAAGCTGCTGTACTTTTTATTGCCATTGTGCTTGTGGTTATACTGTTCATGTTTATACTTTATATATTGTTGCTTAAGTACAGAAAGATAAAAAAGCTGTCACAGACGACTATAGATAAGTCGGGGCTGTATCTTTTCATGCTCTCGCCAAACGGCGATGCTGTAAAATGTGACAAAAACTTTATACAGCTCCTTGGTTTTCCTGAGAAAACAGACTCTTTTAATTTTACTCAATTTATGGATAAAAATCAGACGCTCTTTCCTCTGTCCTCAATAAAAAAAGAAGATTCATTCAGGCTGTCACTGCGTATGCCGAATGGCGAACGCATATATCTGCTGGTACAGATAATAGGGGATAGCGAAAGGGGATTATATCAGTCATTCGCGGTCGACATAACCAAGGATGAACGAATACAGGAGCAGGTCCGCAATTTTGCATACACGGATATCACTACGGGCCTTCCGAACAAAAAGAGCTGTACCATAAAAATCGGGGAACTGAATAAAAAATGCATGAAAGAAAGTTTCAGGAGCTCTTTCATATTCATAGACATAAATAACAGCCGCAAAATACTGGAAGTATTCGGAGACAAATTATCCGGCATGATGCTCCATGAAGCAGCGTTCAGGCTCTCTAATATAGCGCATGCGTTCGGCGGTACCCTTTTCAGTCTGGGCAATGATAATTTCGTAATAATATTTGATAATTACGATGAAGAGGATGACGTCATTAATATATCCAAAAAGATAAATAATACTTTCTTAACACCTTTCAGCGTAGGAGACGGAACTTTTGATGTAACATGCCGTATAGGGATAGTCTTCTGCCTTGAATACATGAAGCAGACTCCGGTCTCCCCTAATGATGTCTTCAGATACGGAGAATTTGCAGTAAGCTGCGCAAAAACCTCTAACGGACTCTTTGTTTTTGATATGGAAAAATACATATCTATAGCGAACGAGCTTGATGTAGAGATAGACTTATTGCAGTCCATCAAAAACAATGAGCTTGAACTTCACTATCAGCCTGTATACAATTTTAAAACACGCGCAATAACCGGATTTGAAGCTTTGCTTAGATGGATGAGCCCTAAACATGGCAATGTGCCGCCAGCCGTTTTTATTCCTATTGCGGAAAAGAGCGGTTTTATAAATTACCTTGGGGACTTTGTGATAGACAATACGATGAATTTTGCAGAAAAAGTGAAAGACAGAAATATAAAAGTTGCATTTAATGTCTCTACAATACAGTTCATGCAGGCCGATTTTGTAAATAAGCTGATTACCAAATTCAGGGAACACCGCCTCGCCTTTAACAGCATAACCGTAGAAATTACCGAATCATGCCTCTACGGACGCGTTACGGAAATGAAAGAAAAACTTGAATTGCTCAGGAACGCAGGAATTTTAGTTTCCATCGATGATTTCGGGACAGGATATTCTTCGCTGTCATACCTGAAAGACCTTCCTGCCGATTATCTTAAGATAGACAGGAGTTTTATAAAACATCTTGAGACATCAGAAAAACAGCAGGCCATAATAAGCTCCATAGTCGCCATAGCCGAAGCGCTTGACATAATAGTCATTGCTGAGGGAGTTGAAACAAAAGAACAGCTTGATATCATAACATCGAATACCAATTGCTATCATATACAGGGCTTCCTGGTTGCAAAACCAATGCCTGAAACTGAGGTACTGGATTTTATGGTTAATTTTGACGGGCTGGATGATGCTCGGTCCACAGAAACAGATTAGAGGCTTTATTTTTTACGCAGTGATATCAGATAGGACATCAGCCAAATAACTCCTGCTATGATCGACATGCCGAATATAAGGATATCCTGGTTAAAAAATGGAAATGCCTGGGCCTCTTCTGCCGGAACCCGTAAATTATCGAATACGAGCCGGTATATTCCGTACATAATAAGAAAAATGGGGGCAATCACTGCTTTTTCCCCGGCTTTTACGCGTCTTGCAGCTGTCTTCTTCTCAATATAATATAAAAAAACAGCCATTATCAAAGTAAATACAGACTCAGATAACTGAGAAGGGAATCTGTACAAATTTACAGGGTCGAAAGGAAAATGAACACCCCACCAAGGGCATTCCGCCAAAATTTTTCCTCTTCCTATACAGCATCCCTCCAGAAAACACCCGCACCTGCCTACAGCTATCATAACAGATGCAGGTATAACTGCCGCATCTGCGAAATCATCGACTGACAGACCTGTTTTTTTTAATTTATATGCCCCCGCGATTGCCCCGGACAGCATACCGAATGATGACGACATACCTCCTTGCATCAGAAAGCCGACATTAACCCTGCCGGTAATGTAAAAAGGTATTTTCCATAAAAGGCTGCCTGCAAATGCCCCTATGACTGCAGCAGCATAAATCCATATTATGACAGATGTAACATCATTCCAGTCCATTCTGAATTTATAGACTGCACGCTTTCTTGTCCAGAAAGAGAATATCAATAAAGCAAAAGCCCACAGCAGATAATAGCTGCGGACTTTAATAAAAGGCGTAATAAACAGCACAGGATACATCAGCGTCCCTTTGGGCGTCTTCTCCTGCTTCGGCATTGATCGGCCAACGGGTATACAAGGACGCGCCTTGTAGGTTCTTCCCCTACAGAACGTGTCTCAACTTCTTTGTTGTCCTTCAATGCCAGGTGGACTATGCGGCGCTCCCAGCTTGACATAGGCTCAAGGCTCACAGGAGATCCCTTGCGGACCGCTTCACGTGCTATTGATTCAGCAAGCCTGGTAAGTGTCTGTTCGCGGCGGTTGCGATAGCCGCCGCAGTCAAAACGCACCCGCCTCGTTGACATGTCATCATGACAAACTAGGTTCGTAAGATATTCAAGTGCTTTAAGGGTTTCTCCGTACCTTCCTATCACAACGCCGGCATCTTCGCCTGCAAGGTTTATCATTCCGTCGTCGCCAAGTTCCGGTATAAGGTCAAGCTCCATTTTATCAAGTATTTCATTAACGAAATGGCATGATTTGATAAAAGACGAAGGTGCGAACGGGCGAACTTCTATGCGATAGGAGCAGCCGAGAAGTCCGAATAGTTTTTTGTCTTCCGACAGTATCTCAGCTTCAATGTCGTCAGGCGTGATACCCCAAAGTTCCGCTGCTTTATTTTTTGCATCCTCTATGGATTCGCATTCCAATACCGCTGTTTCAATTTCAGGAACAGGACTCTGTATTTCTCTTTCATTATTGTCCATATCCATTACTTTTTCCCCTTGCTGTTCTCTTTGCCTGCAGTTTCTTCATATTCATCGTCTTCTTCATACTCATCATCTTCTTCATAGTCATCTTCGTCCTCGTCTTTATAGTCCGCCGATGATACAGGCTTATTCTTATGAAGCGCCGGTTTTACCTGCAATTCTTCCTTTGTTTTTCTCATTACAAAATATTGCTGTACAACCCCTATGAGAGACGACAACCCCCAGTAAAGCATAACTCCGCCAGGCATTGAAAGGCATATAAAGGCCATGAAGAACGGCATTATTGTGTTCATCATAGCCATCTGCGGGTTATTGCCTCCTGAAAGTTTCTGCTGAGCCCATGTCAGCACAGAAACTCCTATGAGAAGGAGAAGGTCCCCCATGTAATAGCCGATATTTACCAGACCGGCCGGATTATGAAGGACACCCGTCATCACGGATATAATGCCAAAATTTCCGCTCGGGTCAGCTGCCACGCCAACAGCATGCGCAAGCCCTGCGGCAGTTGACGAACCAAGCATGATGCCAAAGAACGAAGTACCGGCAAAATCATATGTTCTCAGGACATTAAACAGCAGTATAAGTATCGGAAGCTGAACAAGTATCGGAAGACATCCGGCTGCAGGATTGACCTTATATTCTTTGTACAGGCGCATGGTTTCCTGATTCAGTTTCTCTTTGTCATTCGCGTATTTCTGCTGGAGCATGGCAAGTCTTGGCTGTATTTTCTGCATTTGCTGCATACTCACCAATTGCTTCTGGTTAAGAGGATATAATGCAAGCCTCACCAAAATTGTAAGCAGTATGATAGAAAACCCGTAAGAGTGTGTTATTCCGTAAAATAAATCAAGCACTGCCAGAAGCAGATCGCTTGCTCCTTTCCAAATTGCGCCCAAAACCTTCACCTAACCTTTCGGAGTTCTTTAATAATTCTTCCTATCAAAATCCATGTTTCTATTTCTTCAATATCAGGTACAGGGTCGTACCCTGGTTTTGTCCACGGTCCACAACGAAGTACCCTGCGCACGCTCAACACGGAGCCTAAAAAAAAACCATACCTTCTCAAAGCTTCAGCTGAATATTCTGAGCACGTCGGACAGAAACGGCACTTTCCTCCGCCAAGCAGCGGGGACAGCAACGCTTGGTAAAACCTTACCAAAAAAAGTCCGCACTTAGATGCTATGCTCATCTGTGCCTTTTTTGTCTATTGTCCAATCCGGGCCGGGCCAGTCATTGTTCATTAAACCTCTCCGCTTCATAGACCTGCCAATATCAAGATATATATCCTGTGCGGACAAATCCAGCGCATTTTCACGCAGTGAGCCGACAATCCACACACCATCCCTGATCCACGGAAGAAGTCTTCTGAAAGATTCCCTAAGTATTCTGCGCCCCCTTGTGCGTTTTGCAGCATTTGCTATTTTTCTTCCTACTGTAACGCCTACCAAAGTCCCGTCATTTGGCCTGTCTAAAAAGAATAACCGCACCAGTTCGCCTGTTTCACGACGCCCGGTGCGGAATACAAGGTCAAACTGCCACCCACGCTTAAGTCTGACGGCAGATGAAAAACCGAAATTCACTGCTTATTAGACGGCGAGACGCGCTCTGCCCTTACGGCGGCGATTCCTAAGAATACGACGTCCGCTGGGGGAGGCAGAACGTACTAAAAAGCCCATCGACCGCTTGCGTCTGGTGTTATGAGGCTGAAATGTTCGTTTCACAGACTACACCTCCTGTGGTTCATTTTCATCGACAACTAATCCAAGTAATTATTGTCTATTCCGCAACCTGATAAATATAGCATACACTTTGCTGTGGAGCAAGGAATTTATATTATATCAGAAAGATATTCTTTAGGAATTTTACCCAAAGATGTAGTAAAATACAAACAGGTCTTGCGGAGATCTATAGTTATGTGCTAATATATCCGCTGTCTTTTGTGAAGGAGGTGACGGCATTGCCAAATAAGAAATCAGCAAAAAAACGAGTTCTGGTCACTGAAAGAAACCGTATTTACAACCGCTTCTGGAAAACACGCTGCAAAAATGCAGTAAAGAAACTTCTTGATGCAGTTGAGCAGAAAGATCCTCAGCTTGCAACAAAGAGGCTGAATGAAGCTCAGGGTGTTCTGGATAAAGCGGTGATAAAGGGCGTCGTTCACCGGAATACAGCTGCACGTCGCAAAGCGGGAATGGCAGCTAAAGTCAAAACTCTTTCAGTGTAATCAGTTTTGAATATTAATTTACAAAATAGCAAGGGACCGGTCAGCCGGTCCCTTTATTATTATATTATGCTTGATTTTCGAAAACCTGTTTAAAGCTAAATACTATCTCATCCGGCTGTTCCGGCAAGTAATTCTATATGAGCGTTTCCAAAGATGCCCCAGCCGGCTCCTGTACCGCTTTTTTCACATATATTGATCCTAATGAGTCCTTTTACAAACCTGCCTATTGCTGACGGAGTATATTTACGTGACGCCTGCAAGGCCATCTTCCACGCATAATCTTTAGCTCCGAGGGCGCTTGCAAACATTTCTCCCCTGTCAGGGTACATCGCATAGTACCATGCAAGGCGCATTCTATTATGAAGGGCTGCCACAAGAGGGATGATATCTGTATTTTTTGATATCGATTCCATTGCGGCAAGACTTCTGATAGAAGTAACACAGTCTCCGGTGCATAATGCATCAAGGATGCGCAGTAAATTGCGACTGCCGTCGTCAAGGCACAATCTGTCGACATCTTCAGCTGTTACGGCACCATCGCGCCTAAGCATCGAAAGGCTTATGAGCTGAGATCTGATTTCCTCAGGGTCGTCAAGATGTTCGACAAGCATAGCCACCGCATCGCGCGTTATATTTACTTTCATCTCTTTTGCAAGATTCGCGACCCATATTTGACGCTCCCGTGGCCAGCGAGGGAATCCGAAAGGTTTCACTACTGTGCATCTGCCGATTGCATCTTTTGAAAAAATTTGACAGGGTCTGTCTCATATACAAGAACTATCACAACTGAAGATTCTTTTTCAACCATTGATTCCAGATTATGGGGAAGAGCACCTAAAAGGACCGCGGCATCAACAACTATGAGCCTATTTTCATCGAACAGGCCGCCAGACATATTTTCAGACAGAAGAGCGACCCATTCGCCGCCCTCCTGTCTGGCTGTAAGCTGATATCCTTTTTTTTTAAATTCAGTTACCGTCTCCTCCAGAAGGCGCCGTTGTCCAGTCCCTGAAGCGACGATCAGTCGGAGATGCGGCATCAGTCTTTCGCAACTACGTAATTAGTTTGCCGGGAACTGCAATTATCTTGATTATTGTTTTACCTTCCAGACGTTTTTGTGTTTCCGCGCGCGACATGACTTCAGACTCAAGTTCTTCCTTCGACAGCCCGGATTTTACGTCGAACTGCTCTCTTACCTTGCCGTTTATCTGCAGAACCACCGTAACCTCATCTTCTTCAAGAGCTTCTCTTTCTACTTCAGGCCATTTTTCAACGGAAATGAATGTATCATTCCCGATCATATGCCACAGCTCTTCAGCTATATGCGGCGCAAAGGGCGACAGGCAGCAAAGCAGCGTTTCCGCGGCTTCTCTCATTACCTGCCATCCCTTTGCATCTTTAGGCTGGAAGGATATCAGCGCATTCGTAAGTTCCATCAAGCGCGCTACGGCAGTATTAAACTGCCGCTCGTCACGTATGTCCCTTGTGACTTTATCAAGCGTCAAATGCGTGATACGTTTGATCTGGCGCTCAGAATGATCCGTTATTTCCTTCATCGGGATATGCGTCTTAGGCGCTGATTTGATTCCGTCAATACCAGTTTCAAAAAGACGCCATACCCTACCTAAAAATCTGTTTGCACCCTCAACTCCGCGCTCCGACCAATCCAGATCTTTTTCAGGAGGAGCTGCAAACAGTATGAACAGCCTTGCTGTGTCAGCCCCGTATTTTTTCATTATCTCATCAGGATCTACCACATTGCCAAGTGATTTTGACATCTTGGCACCGTCCTTAATGACCATTCCCTGAGTAAGCAGACGCTTGAAAGGTTCCCTGTAATCCTTCGGAAGCAGTCCGAGATCAGCGCAAACTTTAGTAAAGAATCTAGCATATATCAGATGGAGGCATGCATGCTCTATCCCTCCGATATACTGGTCAACCGTCATCCAATAAGATGCATCGTCCTTGTCAAAAGGCCTGTCCTTGCACCATGGTGACGTGTAACGGCTGAAATACCATGATGAACAGAAAAATGTGTCCATCGTATCAGTTTCACGGCGGGCCGGACCTCCGCATACCGGACACCTTGTATTTATCCAGTCCTCACGAAGCGCAAGCGGGTTACCTCCGTTTTCCGGCATTTCAATATCAAGCGGAAGCTCGACCGGCAGCTGGTCTTCCGGAACCGGGACGATCCCGCATTTATCGCAGTATACCATTGGGATCGGAGTACCCCAGTAGCGCTGGCGCGATATCAGCCAGTCGCGAAGGCGGTACTGCACTTCCCTCTTGCCGAGCTCCTGTTTTTCAAACCACTCTGTTATGTTTTTTATCGCTTCAGGGGTTGTAAGACCGTCAAACTGTCCCGAGTTGCAGGCCACGCCATCCGCTTCAACAGATTCTGGCATGGTGTCTCCGTCAGGGACAGGACCGTCAGACGGTTTCACAACGGCAATGATCGGTATATTGTATTTACGCGCAAAATCAAAGTCACGCTGATCATGAGCAGGGACACCCATTATTGCCCCAGTTCCGTAATCGGTAAGGATGTAGTCAGCGATCCATATCGGAACCTTTTGCCGTTGACAGGATTGATTGCGAAAAACCCGGTATCTATACCTTGTTTGTCTGTTCCTACCGCTGTTCGTTCAATAGAGCTCCTTGCAGACATCCTTTTGGCAAAGTCACGCAGCTCTTCAGCTTTAGCTCCGCCTATGCGGTTCGCAAAATCCTCTACGAACGGATGCTCTGCAGCCATCGCTACGAATGTAACCCCGAAGATCGTATCTATCCTGGTAGTAAATGCTTCTATACTTAAATCTGTATCAGCTACATCCATCTTGAAGTGGACACCTTCCGAGCGTCCTATCCAATTGCGCTGCATTGTAACCACACGCTCAGGCCAGCCTTTCAGATCATCAAGACAATCCAGGAGTTCCTGCGCATAATCGGTGATGCGTATAAACCACTGATCAAGTCCGCGTTTTGTGACAGGGGTCCCGCAGCGCCAGCATACACCTTCGCCTACAACCTGTTCGTTTGCAAGAACGGTTTTACAGCTGCTGCACCAGTTTACAGGAGCATGCTTACGGTACACGAGGCCTTTTTTATAAAACTGGAGGAATAGCCACTGATTCCATTTATAGTAATTCACGTTGCATGTTTCCACGCGTCTGCGCCAGTCATAGCTGAATCCGGAGCGTTTAAGCTGGTTCGTCATATACTCTATATTGCCCCATGTCCACTCTGCAGGAGGAAGTTTTTTCTTTATTGCGGCATTTTCAGCAGGCATGCCGAATGCATCAAAGCCAATGGGGTAAAGTACATTATAGCCCTGCATCCTCAAGAAACGCGCGAGTAAATCTCCTATCGAATAGTTGCGGAGGTGCCCCATATGCAATGCACCGCTGGGATAAGGGAACATTTCAAGACAATAAAATTTTTCTTTCGAGCTGTCGGCCTCCACTTCAAATATTTTGGCATCAGCCCAGTTTTTCTGCCATTTTGGCTCAATGGCAGCAAAATCATACGACATCTATATCTCCTCCATTGCTGAATAATGAAATCAGAGCAAATTATATATCCCTGTATTATATACTTCACGATTAATGCGGGCAAGGCATTTAAGATCTCTGCACCTGACAGCATGTATGCGGTCTGCAGCCATATTTTTATAATTGAATTCTTATTTAGATTTAGACATATCGGACATCACAAAAGCAGCCCAAAGCTCAAAGGCATCTTTGAAATTCCATGGATCTTTGCCTGTAAGAGTTCTGATTTTCTTCAGTCTGTACTGCAGGCTGTTTCTGTGCATTGCCAGCTTGCCAGCTGCGTCACAGCTGGCAAATGGAGATTGGCACCAGACAAGGAATGTTTTTTTTATATCACCGTAATCGTTCCGGCCCATAAGTCTGCCTAGAGTTCTCTCTGCATACTCCTCCCGCTTCGCCGCAGGTAGCATGTCGAGCAGTGACTCAATCGTCAGCCCGCGGGCTTTTATAATACCTTCGTATCCCAGCTGCTCCCCTATGCGCAGCGCATCCCTGGCAGAACGAAGTGATGCACCAAGCCCTGCAATATTTTCTGAGACAAGCCCTACAGCTATATTTACATCAATTTTTTTTTCAAATAAGTTTTTTATCAGGGTCTCGGATAATAATTCAGTATTCTCATATATTTTTTCGGGATTCACTCCAGAACCTGAAGAGAAGAAAACTGTCGACCTGTAATTTTCCTGCGGACATATAACATTCCTTGGATTAGAAAAGCAATCGCGTATTTCACGAATGATATTCTGAAAAGCCGATTCGGCTGATTCATTTCCCCATTTTTTCATTTCAATCACAACTGCAATTCTGCATTTGTCAAGATCATATCCAAGCTCTTTGCCCTGAAGCCTTATCAGGTCCTCATTACCGTTATTCTGGCTGAACAGTGCAACATTTTCTATGAGATCACGCAGCGATCTTTCCCTTAAAAGATTAGATTCCAGAAATGCCTCCTCATGAAGCATCATTTCAGCCTGCCTTTTTACAAGTAAACCGTAGCGGGCAACTTCATCAGGATGTCCAGCTATTGAAACAGAACCGATGACCTTGTCAAAAAACTGTATAGGCAGTGTGTAGCCTGGACGCACATTTTCCATTCCCTGCGCATCTTCGTTAGAGGTGGTTCTAGGCTTGTTTTCGCGTATGACAATAATTGAAGGGACATGAAATTCCCCAATTCTTTTATCTTCATTGCAGCCTATAACTATGCCTTTTTCATCTGTCACAAGCACCCCGTACCCTATAACGTCGCTTGTACTTTTGGCTATATTCTGCGCAATGTTTTTCAACAAATTTATCACATCCATTTTTATTCATAAGAATAAATTTAATATAATTTTACAACGTATATATATTCGCTTGAATAGTGTTTTTTATTTTAATTGTGTATAGAATTTAATGCAAGAGGCGGTCCGCAAAACCATATTTCATCAATAAAAAGGAGGAATAATTTATGCGATTGGAGCTGCACAAGCTAAAGATTAGAGGGCTCGCCTTCGCCGACAGAACGTATGCTTCCGGAGGAATCTTATATGTAAACAAAGACGAAGCCGAAGCTCTTGTTGCTGAAGACCCGCGTTTCGCAAAGGTCATGATCGATCTGGCATGCCCCGGTGAAAGCATCAGGATAATACCGGTCAAGGATGCCGTCGAACCAAGGGTCAAAATAGGGGAAGGCACTTACTTCCCAGGTTTTTCAGGACCTATGGAAAAAGCCGGGTCAGGAAAAACTCTGGTCCTTGACGGAGCTGCCGTAATAACATGCGGCCCTATAGTGGCATTCCAGGAAGGCTTCGTCGATATGTCAGGCCCAGGTGCCCGTTACACACCTTTTTCCCAGACATGCAACGTAGTATTGTCAGTAGAGCCGGCTGACAACCTGGAAAAGCACCAGTATGAAGCGGCCCTGCGTGAGGCAGGACTTAAGCTTGGGGTTTATATCGCCCGCTCATGTGATGAAAACGGGGCATCAGCTGACGAAGTGCAGGTTTTTGAAAAAGGGGACACTTTTGAGGAAAGCACCAAATATCCCTCGCTTCCCAAGGTAATTTATGTATGCATGAATATAACACAGGGGCTCCTTCATGATACGTACCTGTATGCATCAGACCTTCGTCCAGCCCTGCCGACATTTCTGCATCCCAACGAAGTGCTTGACGGCGCAATGGTATCGGGGAACTGTGTTTCTGCATGCGACAAAAACACAACATGGCATCACCTGCATAATCCTATAGTACAGGCTCTTTATGCCCGGCACGGGAAAGATATAAATTTCCTTGGTGTAATACCCACACAGGAAAGCACTGTACTGGACGGCAAGCTACGCGCTGCTGATATGAACCTGTCTATTGCAAAACAACTTGGCGCAGAAGGAGTAATCGTATCTGAAGAAGGATACGGCAACCCCGATACAGATCTTTGCCTCAATGCAAAAAAGTTCGAGCTTGCAGGCATAAAGGCGGTTCTTGTTTCGGATGAAGCGGCAGGAACTGACGGGGCAAGCCAGAGCCTGGCCGATGCGACTCCTGAGCTTACAGGCTTTGTATCAACAGGCAATGTTAATGAAATGATTGAAGTTCCTCAGATGGAAAAAGTCATAGGCTATAAAGAAGCCATTTCACTTCTTTCCGGTGGCGCTGAGGAAAGCCTCAGGCCGGATGGCTCGATGTATGTTGAATTACAGTCAATAATAGGATCTACAGCCGAAATAGGGTTCAATAAACTCGGCTGTGAGTGGATCTAGAGAGGAGGCTGCCGGTAATGGCCTACAGGATAGTACACTATATCAACCAGTTCTATGGAGGAATAGGAGGGGAAGAGAAAGCCGGGCACGGGCCGGAAGTCCGCGAAGGGTTCATCGGGCCGGGTATACAGATAGAAAAATTGTTCAAGGAAGACGGGCACGTTGTAGGAACCGTCATCTGCGGTGATGGATATTACGGTGAAAATACTGAGGATGCAAGGGCAAAATGCCTTGAAATGATCAGAAAAATGAAACCTGATATTCTGTTCGCCGGTCCTGCTTTCAATGCGGGACGCTACGGTTTCGCATGCGGGGATATTGCCGCCGCCGCAGGTGCAGAACTAGGCATACCGACTGTTACCGCAATGTACCCTGAGAATCCTGGAGCTGAACTCTATTCAAAGAAAACTTACATAGCAATAACATCAGACAGCGCGCGCGGAATGGCAGCAGCGTTATCCTCCATGGTTAATATCGGGCGTAAATTGCTTGGCGGAGAATATCTCGGCCCCGCCAGACTTGAGGGATATATTCACCGCGGCATACGCAAATCTTTCTTCAATGATAAGTGCGGAGCTGAACGGGCCGTTGAAATGCTTCTTGCAAAACTTGGAGGAGAACCATTCCGCACTGAATATGAAATGCCGGTATTTAAAAAAATTCCCCCGGCAAAACCTGTAAAAAATTTAAAGACATCTACAATTGCGCTTATTTCATCCGGAGGTATAGTTCCCAAAGGTAATCCGGACCATATTAGGGTATCCTCAGCAGAGAGCTTCGGAACATACGATATATCACAGATCAAGGATATGACACCGGACAACTACGAATCAATACACGGCGGATATGACCGCGAGTGGGCAAACATCGATCCAGATGTCGTTCTGCCTCTTGATGTAATGCGGGAACTTGAGGCCGAGGGGATCTACGGGAAACTGCATCATTTATTCTACACCACGACAGGAACAGGAACTGCCGTGGCCAATGCGGAAAAATTTGGTGCAGAAATAGGGGAACAGCTGAAAAAAGCTGGTGTTGACGCTGCGATACTCACCTCCACCTGAGGAACCTGCACTCGATGCGGGGCATCGATGACAAGAGAGATCGAACGGGTTGCCGGAATTCCGGTAGTTCAGATAGCAACTATCGTTCCTATCATGCTTACTGTAGGCACCAACAGGATAATCCCCGGCGTGGCCATACCCCACCCTACAGGAAATCCGGCCCTCGGCCCTGAAAGGGATAAGGCAATACGCAGAGAGCTTGTATTAAGGGCATTTAAAGCCATAACTGCCGATATAACAGAGCAGACTATCTTCGAAAAATAACGTGACCACCTTTTATGCAGCCATCATTAACAGGCGGATGACAGCGGATTTCGAAGAAACGCTTAATATGTCGGTCAGTCCTAAGTACAAAAATAAACCGATGCATTGTTTCCGAATCCGCTGTCATTATTAATAGGAGGTAATTGAGCACATGCCTGATAAAATTTTACAGATAGTTACCAATAATCCTGATATATACTGGAGCCCGGAAATGCCCTTCGGCATAATCAGGGTTGACGGATCGCCAATCGATGTGCTCTATAAGACAGAAGAGCTGCTACAGCACAATTGGCGCCTTCTTTCAGCACCGCTGCCTCCTAATGTGCCTGTGATGCGGGGCCCCTACCGTTCCATTGTAATTGAAGATTCGGAAAAACAATATGACCCTGCAGGCCTTATAGCCCTGGATAAAGCCAGGGGGCGTTATGAAATAGAGCGACGCGGCTCATGCGCCTCAATGGAAAAAGATTTTGCTGTGATCGACAGGCAAATGTTATTACGGACCTTAAGGGATATTGCGGATATGGACCTAAACAAAAAATAATAATGCTGTTACGTGTTTTACAGGGTTATATTTAATCCAATCAAGTGATACTATCATCACATAAGTTATCCTCAGCAATAAATTCAGGAGGGAAGATAATGATAGAGCTGACAAAAGAAAATTGTGACGCAGAGGTTCGCGAAGAAAAGACACTGCCTGTTGTCGTCGATTTCTGGGGACCGCAGTGTGTACCATGCATGGGCCTTATGCCGCACTATATGGAAATGGCGAAAGAATTTGAAGGAAAAGTAAAATTCACTAAGGTCGACTGCTCGGCAAACAAAAGAGTAGCCATGGGTTTCCGTGTTATGGGACTTCCAACGTTTTTGTTCTGGAAAAACGGAGCGGAAGTGAAACGTCTTTCCAAGGAAGAATGTACACCGGAATCAATAAGGGCTGAGATAGAAAAACTTATCGGATAAGCATGCAGAATCATCCGCAAGGATGTTAAATTAAAGACCAACAACAACAATAAAAGGAGGTGTCCAGCCATGAGCAAACTAAAAGGAAAAAAGCTCCTTCTTCTCGGAGAGAGAGACGGCGTTCCCGGACCTGCAATGGAGGCATGCCTTAAGGACAGCGGTGCTGAGGTAGTATTCTCTGCAACCGAATGTTTTGTCTGAACGGCAGCAGGTGCAATGGACCTGCAAAACCAGCAGCGAATCGTAGATGCTGCTGAAAAGTACGGAGCTGAGAACTGTGTAGTAATACTCGGTTCATCTGACGCGGAAGGCGCTGAAATATATGCTGAAACCGTCACTAACGGCGATCCTACTTTCGCAGGGCCACTTGCAGGAGTCTCGTTGGGACTCGCAGTGTATCATGTCTTTGATGAAGAAATCCGTTCCGAATGCGATGACGCTCAATGGGAGGAACAGATTTCCATGATGGAAATGGTTCTTGACCCGGAAGCACTTGCATCTGCTGTTAAAGGGATGAGAGATCAGTTCAGCAAGTTTAAACTGTAAAAGCATATCCGTTCTGCCACATTATTTTCCAAATAAACTAAACGGCCTCCGGACGGTGAAAAACACAAAGCACCGCCCGGAGGTTTTACTGTCATCAAGCAATGCCGTGGACACCGCGTTTTCCAGGTCAGGCCTGTATAAAAAATCTGACGCCGGTATCATTTGGAGCGGAGAAAACAAAAGAGCCCTTAATAAAATATCTATCTTAAAAACTGATTTTATCCGGCAATAACAGTGAAACCGTCATCATTTACCGGCAGACCTGCAGGCAGGTACACACAGGCATAAAAGCGGTCTGAAACGTTTATAGCGGCTGTATTTATGCCGGCTTAAAATTCAGGTAAGAGCATCAGTCAAGAGACAACTCATCTATATGATCTGAACATAAATTCATATGCAGCTGCTCAGCAGTTTTTTATTTTTGTCTTTCTGTAAAAGCTCGATAGCAACATTAAGGACGTGCGCATTGTCGACCCACAGTAATGAGCATCCTGCCAGAAGTCTTCCTGGCTCATCACGCAGCACAAAACACAAGCTTCCGTTTAATATACCGCTCTCAAGTTCTTTCCATTTATAGAAATGTTTTTCCGGCAGACTGAATAGTGCAGTCTTTTTCTCGACAGTGATACCTCCGTCTTCAACTATGCAATCACCGAATCTATATTTATTTCCGGCTCCCAGCCCTTCCAGCATTTCGCTGAGCAGTCTTCTGCCGACCGATTTCCAGTACCTGTCCGTCAGATGTTCATAAAAATCTTTCTGTTTCGTTCTTATTGTAAATTCTTTTTTATCGGTGCCAAAAGTCACTATATATATGCGTTTAGGAAAAATACCCCCTCTTTTCAGGTCGATTCCCCAGCGCAGCCGCGTAATTTTCTTCAGAGGAAAAAGTTCGCCGCACCACAGAAACCCGTTTGGTGATATTTCAAGTGTTTTTTTAAATGGCCATATTCCAAAAGTACATTGAAAATCTATATCATGCTGCCATGAATATTTTTTATCCAAGTAACACACGCCCCTAAATATTACTGCTTAAAGTCATGGATCAGGAAGATCGATCCGCATTTTGTCATATTGTCAATTGATACTTTCTCTTACTGTAACATGCCCAAGAGGCGACATGACGATATACATGTTTCCGGCCTTTTTGGGCGGCATCGGTTTGACATTTATAGTCAGGGCCGGCGTAAGTGTATTCCATTCACCGTTATATACGTGTGTTCTGCTCAAATCACCTGTGACTGGAAACAGTCGTGCTTCAGAACTTCTGTAACGCTCTTTCCTGCCGTCAAGAGTCCCTCCGCGCCATGTCACGACGATCTCTGCATTTTTAGCGCTGCATTCAGACATGCTGATTTTCAAGTTACACTGTTCGATTTGTGCCCTGGACATGCGGTCTGTGAACCAAAAAGCTGCATTGTCAGCCTCTCTTCTCACTATAGAATTTCCATCCTCATATCCTGAAGTGACTACGTAAACTGCAGTGCTTACAACAGCCATGACAAGCAATGCAATCATTGTTTCCGGCAGTGTAAAGCCTCTTCTAATCCCCATTTCGTTCTTTTGTAATTTCCTGCCCGATGCAGCACGAAAGCAGCCAGCTGTAAAAAGGATGTTCCTTCCTGTACAGATGCCCCTGTTTATCTGTAAAGGCATGTCTTGTCCAGCCTTCTGCAATCAGTTTGCCGTCTGAAGCCCTCAAAAGCCTGTATTCAAAAGTCACGCTGTGGATTTTAATATCGCTTATGCAGCACCAAAGCTGCAGCAAATCATCATAACGCGCAGGTTGTTTATAGCGGCAGTGACATTCAACGACAGGCAGCAGAACACCGCCGGCTTCCCACTTGGAATATGGAACGCCTAAAGACCTGCAGAATTCTGTACGGGCAACTTCAAACCAATCAAGATAGTTAGCATTATATACGACCCCCATCTGATCAGTTTCACTGTAACGCACTCTTATAGTGGTAGCAAGCATAAAATTTTTGTATTCCATTTATTACACCTCCGGCCTTTCATTATATCCGGGCATATCAGGTCAAATTCGCGCAGGCGCAGGCTCAGCTGGCCGCTACACATTATAAGGCATACAACTGTTATTCTGAAACAGGATACGCCTTGAACTCAGGCAGCGGCTTCATACGATGCAGGCAAGAAAAGACCCGGGGCTTTTAAACTATAGCTCCACGCATGTATAGGATGTACTTTGCCTTGTCCAAAGGATTTATTCCGCGATAAGGTATCTCTTTCCCTTTCCCAGGCGGGCAGATCTCATATCCGTCAAAAGAGGCGGAGAAATATCCCTTCCCACCTGTAACAGACGAAAGCTTAACGGGGAAATACATGGATTCGGCGACAGGCAGCCTGCCTTCCATAAAAGCGCTCCCCCTTTTTATGACCGGGGAGTCGAAAGTGCCACGCATAGATATTATTTCACCTATCATTTTACCGCTCAATTCCTCTGGAAAGGACAGCTTAAATTTCTGCATCGGCTCCATAAGTTCTGTTCCGGCATTTACAAGCCCATCCATTATTCCAATAGGCGTAGCCAGCACAAAATCAAGGGGGTGCGTATGGATAACATGGTGTTCGCCGCCTATCAGCGTTATTTTGATATCAGTGACCTCCCACCCCTTTGGTCCCTGTTTCAGCGCGTCAGGAATAGTCTGCCTTATCTGCTCCTGATAGCAGCGCGCGATTTTATCGCTGCCTACATTGCTCTCGAAAACTACGCCTGAGCCGACAGGAAGCGGTTCTATCCCAAAACGCATTACGGCCCAGCAAGGTTTCGGCATTGTATATTCAACATAACCTTCGCCCAAACCGGATGGGCGTTCTTTATATATGACCACAGGATCATCCGATGATACTATGAGATTGAATCGTTCCTCCAAAAGTGTTTTCAATATTTCAATCTGTATCAGGCCGACAACACGGACAAGGAGTTCGTTTGTGTCTCTCTGCCAGATAATGTCAAGGAGCGGGTCTTCCGCAGACAGCTGCTCAAGCGCAGAAATAAGAGCAGGATATTTATCATCATCCAGCGGTGATATTTTTACTCTGAGCATTGGCGAAGCAATATCAAATTCCTTAGGCACTGATCCTTCTTCGCCAAGTATGTCACCGTTTCTTGCCGAGCTGAGACCGTAAACTGCGCCAATATCACCTGCTGAAAGTTTCCCGGTATCTTTCTCCTTTGCTCCCTGCATTTTCCTTATCTGCACAATTTTTTCATCAGTGCCGGCAGTTGCATTATGAACAGTATCCCTGTTCTTCAGAGACCCTGAATACAGCCGCACATAAGAAACACGCCCAAGTACAGGATCATGCTCAAGCTTAAAAATAATTCCCGAAAGCTTGTCTCCCGGACGGCTTTCATCATCCTTGGCAAGTCTTACTATTACGTCAAGCAGGCTGACGATACCTTCTCCTTTAAGCGCCGACCCGGAAAGACATGGGAATGCGCTGCGCGAATAAAATATACCATGCAGTGTGCAGTAAAGTTCTTCGTCAGAAATTGAGCAGGAACCATGGTCAATATATTTTTCAAGCAGCGAGTCATCGTTTTCCGAAGCAGTTTCAATAAGCGAATCACGGTTGCTCTCATCCCAGACAAACAGTTTTATTCCGAAATCATCACTTATTTCCCTCATCACATATGCGGAATCAGCACCGGACCTGTCCGTTTTGTTTATAAAGAATATTGCCGGGATCCCTGCAGAAGAAAGGGCTTTCCATATAATCTCAGTCTGCGACTGTATTCCTTCAACAGCCGAAACAACAATGACAGCCATATCCATGGCACGGATAGCCCTCTGAACTTCACCTGAAAAATCGCTGTGGCCCGGAGTATCAATTATATTTATATCATGCCCTTTCCAATTGATGAAAACTGAGGCAGAACGGACTGATATGCCGCGTCTTCTCTCTATGTCCATAAAATCTGTATGTGCACTGCCCTCATCGACACGTCCCATACTGCGTATCGCTCCGGATACAAAAAGCATTTGTTCTGTAAGGGTTGTTTTCCCACCGTCAACATGGGCAAGTATTCCTACATTGACAGGCCTTTTACCGGATACGCTCATACGAGCCAGGTCATGTTCATTTTTTTGCGCGGCGGGAATTGCCTTGATGGTTTCAATTCAGGATATCCCAGCATCTGTGCCCCGCAAATATACTCATCATCTTTAATGCCCAGATACTCACGCAGCCCTTCGAAATTTCTTACCGCCATAGTAAGGAAACCGCCCCAGCATGCTCCTACTCCAAGTGAATGTGCTGCAAGTTCAAGGTATGTAAGTGCTATCACACCGTCCTCAGGCCATTTGTAACCCTTAGGAACAACTGCTATTGCAGCCTGTCCTGCACCCCTGAGCAGAACATCCTCCCCGGCCTTTGCTTTTGCTATTATATTTGCAGCCACAATTGAAAGAGGTCCTATAGGATCCTTGAAAATCTCCCCGCGAAACCAGCATAGTATCAGATTAACAGCGCCAGCAGTTTTTTCCTGCGAGTTCAGCAATATCCAACGCACCTGCTGGTCATTGCATGCACTCGGTGCCATACGCACCGCTTCAAATATTTTCAATAAAATTTCATCTGGTATCGGTTCATCCTTAAAATGGCGGATGCTTCTCCTTGTTTTAAGCAAATTAAGCGCTTCTTCTGCTGATGGCATAGCCAGCTCAGCCGCAGGCAGCAATTCTTCAGCTTTTAAAAACGGCAGATTATTCGCTGACTCAGGGCAGAACAAAACACAATGCCCGCATTTTACACAGCTGGCAGCCCTAGTTTTATTTATCTCAGGAAAACCGTTATCATCAAACTCTATCAAACCTACAGGACAAATTCTCACACAGGTTCCGCACTTATTGCATCTTAAAGGGTCCACTGTCAGCAACGGCAAAATAAATACCTCCTTATGGCTTATGCACTGTATAGCTAATTTTATAAACCGGCCCGTAGAACTTACCGGGACGTCTATATCCAGAACAATATCACAATGCGTGTTATTCGCAACACCTCTGAAATAACAAAAAACATGAAATCATCATACTTGTGGTTGAATATTGGAAAAATAAGCTGCATAACGTCTGATGAAGCAATAAATCCTTTTGCGCAAAATACTGCATACGCCAAATAATTCTGCTACCTCCCATACATAAAAGACTGATTCTCCATAAAATCAGCATGAATACTAAAGGCCCGCAAATGATAATCAGATATAATCATCTGGCAGGCAAAACATACAGGGGGCATATAAAATGAAAAAACTGCTGTTCCTGGCAACGGCGATATTTATTGCTGCATTGGCATTTCAAGCCTGTGCAGACACTTCAAAACTGATTCCGCCATACCACTGGACATATCATGCACTAAGCGCTCTTTCAAAAAAGGGCCTGATAAAAGATGATGTCACCCCAGGTAAAAGCGCATATACACCTGAACAGGTGGTAAGCCTGATAATCTACGCACTTAACAGGATTCAGTCAGACCCTGGTCAAATGGAATCTGATGAGCTCCTGAGCATGCGTCAGCTTGTAAACGGTTACAAAAAAGAGATCAATCATGAAGGTTATAATTTCGATTCAATAAGGACCGATCTTGAGAATTACGCCATCCTTGCAGGACTGCCAGCAATTGAAACAGACGGAGTATCAACTGAAAAAAACCGATTGCTTCGTACTGAGGCAGTTGATTCTATAAACAGCTTTTCGATAGGCATATATAAAAAATGGCAGAACAATACAAAGGCAATTTATTTATCTCTCCATACAGCATATCCACCTCGCTGTCTATGACATACGCAGGAGCCAGAGGCAGGACTGAAACCGAGATGGAACATGTCCTTTCCCTGGCGCCCGATATACACAGAAGCATGTCCGCCCTTATAAAAGATATAAATTCAGTATCAGATGATACAGCTGTAATAAGCACTGCAAATGCAGTTTGGCCTTCAGCGGATGGAAAATTTCTTATGGATTACTGCACAACTCTGCAGAAATTTTACAGTTCGTCAATAATCCCTCTGAATTATAAAAATGATCCGGATAAGTCACGCAGAACAATTAATAAATGGGTCGAAGAAAATACGAAAAACAAAATTAAAAATATCATAAAAGAAGGAGTATTGAACAAGGACACTTCGATGGTTTTAACAAATGCGATTTATTTCAAATCCGACTGGCAGGATGAATTTGAACCACAGAGAACGAAAATCCTTCCGTTCTGGACTGATTCTGGCAAGCCGGTACAGACAATGATGATGAGCAGGACCGGAGATAAGATAGGATATGTAAAAAAGCAGGATTCGGAGCTCATTGAGATTCCTTACAGGAACAGGCGTTTTTCAATGATGATAATATTGCCTGATAAAAAAGCAGGGTTAAGCGCCGTAGAAAACGATATCTCCACGTCAGTCCTGAAAGAATATACTGATTCGGCAAAGCCTCAGAAAGTAAGGATAACTATTCCTAAATTTAAAATGGAACAGTCCTTCGAGCTCAATAACGTCCTGGCAAACATGGGTATGCCATCGGCTTTCAACCGGGATACAGCTGATTTTTCGGGAATGAACGGCAAATACAACTTATACATCGGCAACGTGTTGCACAAGACATTCATTGAGGTAGGGGAAAAGGGCACTGAAGCTTCCGCAGCAACTGCGGTTATCATGATGAAGACTTCCATAAGCCCTGAGAATGAAAAATTTATTGAATTCAAGGCGGACAGACCGTTTATTTTCATTATAAAGGACAATATTACCGGCACTATATTATTTATAGGGAGATATACCCATCCATAGGCGGCTGTATTTTGCAGGACCGTCTGCAGCTGCAGACGGCTATGGTGATCAATAACACCTGCATATAACGGTCCGCTCCAGATACCGTGAGGAGCGGACCGTTATATGCAGTTACTCTTCGTTATCTTCCGTATCTGGTGGGAGAAGACCGTTATTGCCCAAAGGATCGCATTCATTTGAAGGAAGTTCCTGCACATCTCTCAATGTCCTTTTTATCGCTCTGGTTCTTATTTCAGCATGTTCAAGCTCTTTGCCGGCCTGCTCTATTTTCTGCTTCGTCTTTTCAAGGACGGCTCCGAATTTATCGAATTCAGTTTTCACCTTACCAAGGAGCACCCAGACCTCACTTGATCTCTTTTCTATGGCAAGGGTCCGGAATCCCATCTGCAGACTGTTGAGAAGGGCCGCAAAAGTCGTAGGGCCTGCTACGGCGACCCTGTAATCGCGTGACAGATTGTCACAAAGACCGTCAATACGCAGCACTTCCGCATAAAGCCCCTCTATGGGCAGATATAGAATGCCGAAATCTGTTGTAAAGGGAGGTTCAAGGTATTTGTCACGTATAGCCTTAGCTTCCTCTATAACCCTTATTTTCAGAGCTTTCTGTGCCTCAGCCACCAACCCAACATCCCCCTGCTCCGATGCTGAGACAAGACGCTGATAATCCTCCAGAGGAAACTTCGAGTCCACCGGCAGCCATACAGGTCCGCTTACATCGTTTCCTCCGGGCAGCGATATGGCAAATTCAACACGTTCATTGCCATTTGGTTTTGTAGCGACATTCTCCGAATATTGATCCGGCGTAAGTATCTGCTCAAGCAAAGCTCTAAGCTGCATTTCACCCCAAGTGCCTCTTACCTTTACATTTGACAGTACTTTTTTTAGATCACCGACATCGGAGGTCAGCGCTTTCATCTCACCTAATCCCTTATGTACCTGTTCAAGCCGCTCAGAAACTGTTGCAAAAGCCTCGCCAAGTCTTTTCTCCAAAGCCGAATGCAGTTGTTCATCAACAGTAGCTCTCATTTTTTCCAATTTTTCCTCATTACTTTTATAAAGGTCCTGCAGTTTGCTTTCTACGGTAACACGTATAGCTTCAAGCTTCTCTTCATTAAGACGGCTAACATCCGTAAGCTGGCGAGAGAAAGCATCAAGGCTTTCACGCTGCAGGTCGCCGATTTCCTTTATCCTTTTTGACTGGGCGTCACCGAACGACACCAGTCCCTGCGCCTGTTCTTCCCGTCCGGCCCTGGCATCATCCCTTTGTTCCTTTCTCATGGAGGTAAATGCTTCCCCTATGCCCCTTTCCGTTTCTTCCATACGGGTTTCTATATTCTGCAGCCTTATAAGAAGCTCCCTAGAGACCTGTTCTATGGCCGCGCTGTTGTTCTTAAGTTTTGTGACGGATCCGATCAGATAGACGGCTATCATTACAACTGCTATGACTATCCCTATTACATAAGGCATATTACGTGCACCTTCCCTTCTTTTAAGCTATTATTATAATAGCTTAACGTCCATAAACGAATGACCTCATGTAAAACGCCCCGCCTGATTTTATGGGTTTATGCGCATACGTCCCTTTCGCTGTGAGATATACTGTGCAGTTGCATAAGGAGTGATAAAAATGACTGAAAGAGTAAGGACAAATATTCCACGTCTCATAGCATCATATTATACGGAACACCCTGATGCAACATATGCCGTAGAATCCGTTTCATTCGGGACATCAGGACATCGCGGCTCACCTTTCAAACATAGTTTCAATGAAGATCACATTGCGGCAATATCCCAGGCAATTTGCGATTACCGCATCGAACACGGAATAAAAGGCCCTCTTTTTATCGGTATGGATACACATGCGCTTTCAGAGCCGGCATTACGCACAAGCATAGAAGTTCTGGCTGCAAATAAAGTTGAAGCGCGTCTCCAGAATGATTTTGACTATACCCCTACACCTGTTGTTTCACATGCGATCCTTTCATGGAATAAAGCAAACGCATCAAAAGACTTGTCTGCGGACGGCATAGTAATAACTCCGTCACACAATCCACCCGAGGACGGCGGATTTAAATATAACCCACCCTCCGGCGGACCTGCTGATACGGATATTACAAGTGAAATACAGAAACGGGCTAATAAAATTCTGAACAGCAGTATGTCATCGGTGATAAGGGTAGATTTTAAAAAAGCGATTTCTATGCCTAATGTCAGGTTTATTGACTACCTAACGCCGTATGTGGAAGACCTTGCAAATGTGGTGGATATGGAAGCAATAAGGGATTCAGGGCTTAAAATAGGAGTAGACCCACTTGGCGGATCCGGCATACATTTCTGGGAACCTATAGCTGAGCGTTATCGCCTTAACATTAAAGTTGTAAACATGGAAATAGATCCCACATTCTCATTCATGCCTCCGGATCACGACGGCAAGATTCGCATGGACTGTTCGTCGCCTTATGCAATGGCAAAACTTGTTGCACTTAAGGACAAATATGACATAGCTTTCGGCAATGACCCAGATTATGACCGCCATGGTATAGTAACGTCCACCAATGGACTTATGCCGCCTAACGCATACCTCTCAGCAGCTATCGGATACCTTTTTACATACCGCCGTCTTTGGGATAAAAATATACAGGTAGGTAAAACTGTTGTCTCCAGCTCAATGATAGATAAGATCTCAGCGGACCTGGGAAAACAGGTATATGAGGTGCCTGTGGGCTTTAAGTGGTTTGCGGACGGGCTCCTTTCAGGCAGCCTTGGTTTCTGCGGCGAGGAGAGCGCCGGTTGCAACTTACCTGCGTAAAGACGGGTCCGTCTGGACAACGGATAAAGACGGGTTCATAATGAGTCTGCTGGCCGCTGAAATAACGGCGGTGACAGGCAGCAACCCTGATGAATATTACAGTGCCATGGTAAAAAAATTCGGGCAGCCATATTATGCACGCGAAGATGCAGCTGCGTCTGAAGAAGAAAGAGCCAGGCTCAGGAAACTTTGTCCTTCTGATATTAAAACGGAATATCTGGCAGGTGAAAAATAACTTCCAAACTTACGTCGGCACCAGGAAACGGCGCCCCTATCGGCGGGCTTAAGGTTACTGCAAAAAGCGGCTGGTTTGCAGTGAGGCCATCTGGTACGGAGGAAATTTACAAAATCTATGCTGAAAGTTTCAGAAGTTATGAGCATCTGAAAGCAATAAAAGATGAAGCCCGGGACATAGTATCAAGGGCAACTGCAAACTGAAAAACACACTTATGTACAGATGCATGGAGGACCTGCTCTTTAATGCGCGGAAGCCGCACCGACAAAATCAGCCTGCGGCTTCCGACGTTATTATTAACAGCAATACCGGAAGAGGTCAAATCAAGAGCATATTATTATATTTCCGGTATATTAGCTGCGGCAGATCAGCCTATCAGCCCAGAATCGCCTTAAGATCACCCTCTTGCTGTTCCAATCGGTTTTATCCCGAACTTTTCAACAGAACATTCAAACTGCCGGCCCCGACAAAAAGAAGGAAGCGTTGGCCCCAGCCTGATGTTCTTTATACCCGATGAAGCAGCGTGAGCAGTATGCACACCGCTTTCTGCTCATACCACGACAGGATAATGGAAAGAGGCAGTCCGTTAACATCCGTTTTAAAAACATCGGCAAGCGCAGCTGCGATTTTTATAGCGGAATAGGCATCATTGCACTGTCCGCAGTCAAGCAGCCTTGGGATACCTTCAATATCCCCGAACTCAAGTTTGTTGAAACGGTATTTGCCGCACGCAAGTGTAAGTTATGACAGTGTCTTTGGGTGCGCTTTTTCGGCAAAATCAGTATAATAATTTTGCCTGATTTTGCCCCGTCGCATCCTCCGACAAGGAAGAAATGGCGTATCTTGCCGGCTTTAACAAGCTCAACAACCTTACCTGCTGCGCCAAGAACAGCATTACGCGCAAAACCTATCATTATTCTTTTTTCAGGGGCATCTTCGGCAAAACCTGGGGCATCCAGTGCAGCTTTGATAACAGGGGCAAAATTGCGGTCACTGATATGTACCACCCCTGGCCACTGCACAAGTCCAGTCGTAAATATGCGTCCGATATAACTCTCCTAGGTTTTTGTATGCAATTTGTGGTCATCAGCACTGCCCCCGGGAATTCGTCGAATTCCTTCTGCTGGTCCTGCCATGCTCCTCCGTAATTGCCTGCGAGATGCGGATATTTCTTCAGACCAGGATACGCATTGCAGGGAAGCATCTCACCGTGGGTATATACATTAATATCCTTCCCCGCAGTCTGTTTAAGCAATTCTTCAAGATCTGCAAGGTCATGTCCCGAAACAAGTATGGCTTTGCCTTTGACCGGTGTAACCCGGACCATTGTAGGCTCCGGATGTCCGTAAGTCCCGGTATTGCCTGCGTCAAGCATTCCCATAACCTTAAGGTTATTTCACCTATTTTCAGGTTCAATGCGAGCATCGAAATCTACGCTTATATTTTCATCAAGCAGCTCCGACATGGCTTCAAGGAAGAAATGGTTAACATCCCTGTCTGTCTGTCCCAGCACCCATGCATGGTAGTGCGTATGCAGCAGTGCCTTTAAGCCCGTATATAGCCAGCCATTTCAGCCCGCCCAGATCTTCGCCGTATTTTTCTATATCGCTCTTTGGAGAAAAACCTGCGGCAGCTTGTACAAGTTCTGCTACTGTCTCACCGCCTGATGCGCAGCATGATTTGCCGGAAAGGGCATCCTTTTCTTTTCTGGTCGATTTTATTTCTTCCGCTATTGTTTCCGGATCAAAGTTAACGTTAGTAACGGTTGTAAATAGATTATCAATAACCCTTTGGCGACCGGTGCCGAATCATTCCCTGCCGAGATAGCAGCCTTTGCGAGCAGCATCGTCTCATGAAGCAGAAGATCTTGCAAATCTGATGTCTCAGGGGTTTTGCCGCAAACACCCATTACAGTACACCCTGTTTCTTTTGCCCTTTGCTCACACTGATAACAAAACATTACAGTCACTCTCCTTTTTTGTCTGTTCAAATAGCCATGCAGTTACAATTTATTCTATTTATTTAGGAAATATTTCTTTTACTTCCATAATTTTCCGTTCAGCGCCAATTTTATAAGTTTTCAATTTGACCTGGGCACCCGACTCTGCTACAGCTTCTTTCAACAAGCCTTACAAGCCCGCCGCAGCATGGAACTTCCATATATGCAACGTCGATTTCTTTTATCTCATTGAATTTGATAATATGGATAAGTTTTTCAACATAAGGAGAAACCTCGTCCAGCTTGGGACAGCCTACAAGGCAAACTTTCCCCCGAAGCAGATCCTGATGAAAATTCGGGCATGCGAAAGCCGTACAGTCTGCTGCTATCAAAAGTTTTGCTTTTGTAAGGTACGGGGCCTGTACCGGGACAAGCGCCAGCTGCACCGGCCAGTTTACAAGTTCTGATTCGAAATGTCCGGCATTTTGCGTTCGGCAGTATTCTTTTCTGTCTTTTTAAGTTCCCTGGCCATCGAACCAGGGCATCCGCATGGTAACGTTCCGCCTTGCGCCATGGATCTTTGCGATTCCATTCTTGATTTGACTGCAGCCTGATCATAGGCGGCTGCTTCACGTACCTCAAACGATATTGCGCCCTGCGGGCATTCCCCGATACAATCACCCAATCCGTCGCAATAAGTTTCGCTTACAAGCTTCGCCTTGCCGTTCTCAAGCGCTATTGCACCTTCATGGCAGGCTTTTACACACAGACCGCACCCGTTGCATCTGCTTTCGTCAATCCTGATTATTTTTCTCATGTTCTCCTCCGTTCATTGTCATGGTTTCCTTAAAATCAGCCAAAGTATGTGACTCAAGCCATAATCTGGCTTCTCTTGTAATACCAGCTAAAAATCCTTGAAATATGCAGCAGCTGTAAGCACATTCTTCCCTGCCGAATACACATCCCGATTCCTCAACAGGCCCTTCTATTGATTCAACAATATCCAGATAGCTTATATCCTCAGGCTGTTTTGCAAGTATCTCGCCGCCCTTTGGTCCTCTTGTTGTTTTTATGAGCCCGGAACGGGAAAGCCTTTGGATGACCTTCGCCAGGTGTGCCTCTGAGACCGAAAGCCTTTCAGCCATCTCTTTTACAGATACTTTTTCTCCTTTGCCCTCATTGATCAGGACCATGCAGTGCAAGGCTATGTATGACGCTTCGCTTAAACCGATAATCTTTGCCAAAATAATTATCTCCGATCATATTTAGGTATTTAAATACCTAAATTCTACATTCTTCCGAAATTTTAGCAGACAGATTAATGGAGTAAATCCGTAATTTAGCGTAAAGAACTTCAAATATAGAATAAACAGCTATCGGCAACGTAATATTTTGGGTTATACTTTGCCATGTAACTTATTACGTATCGAAAGAAGGAATTTCATAATGTCCCTGTGTTATTGCAATTGCAAATTCGCCCCAGTATCCGAATGTTCGCTGCCGATAACCGATATGGTAATCCAGCGCGGTGTAGGGGCTTTTGATTCTATAAGAGTTTATAACGGTAAACCCTTTGCCATGAAACAGCACCTTGAAAGACTCTCTGTAAGTGCGACAGGTGCCGGGATCGCAGCAGATGAAATAATAGCCGCACTGCCAGGCATAATAAGGGAAGGGTTAAAAAAACCAGGAGCTCCGGCCGAAGACGGTATAGTTAAAGCATATATAACGGGCGGAGATGTTAACAACAAAGGCAGATTTCCCAATCCGCGTTTTTTCGTGATTTTTGAAGATGTGCACAAACCGACGGAAGAAGAACAGAAGCATGGCATAGCCCTTGAACCAAACAGGCTGGACAGGCCTTTCCCCCTCATCAAGAGCACAAACTATCTCTTTGGGCTGATCCCTCTTTCAAGGACCGATAAAGAATATTTCGAGTCTCTATATATAACACCGGATGGCGAGATAACCGAAGCTTTAAGCAGTAATTTCTTCCTGTGCAAAGACGGCAAAATTATTACCGCACCGGTAGGCAGAGTCTTAAGAGGCATTACCCGTGAAATAATCCTGACATTAGCGAAAGAAAATGGCTTTACCATAGAAGAGAGATGTCCGCTTGAAAGCGAACTGTCAGATGCGCAGGAAGCTTTCATTACCGGCTCGGTAAAAGAAATCCTCCCCGTAGTCCGCATAGGGAGCCAGCTCATCGGCAACGGTAAGCCAGGCCCGGTGGCACAGCATCTGGAAAGGCTGTTCCTATCAAATATGAGCCGTTGGATGGATTAGTCGTACAAAATAATAAATTATAAGATCCGCAGAGGAAATGCCGCTGTCCGGTAAGATTGTGCAGACAAAGACATATTGTATATTACTGTTTTATGTATATAGGTAATCAGGATTAAAAATGTCTGCAGAAGCAGTATCGTAGTTTGTTGTTGCTATTACACAATTTTGTGGCTGACAGTGCGACTAATAAATAAAAAAACAACAGCTGCAGTCGTATATTTGAATAAAAAATATAAAACTGCAGCTGTTGTTTGTCAGCAGTTGCTAATTTAAAATACAGTCTGAATTTTAGTCGTCGTAGTTTTTGCCGTCTTTGCCGTATTTGCCCGGTGCGTTCTTCGCAGTGTAGCTCGTGCGGAGTCCGAGAACCTTGCGGTCAGGCGTTGCATTGTGGTCAGTCCGGCGTGACATTACCTCGGCCACAGCATCTGCGCTTCCTTCAGCTCCGAAAGCAACGATAAAACGCTCAGCCCACCATGTCATCTCATCGACTATTCTGTCAATGACATGCTGCGGTTCCGCAAGTATCCTGTCGCAGAAATCAATGTTCAGTTTTTTGTAATCACCGCTCTTGCGGCTCATACCTTTGCTGTCTCCGGCTGCCACTATCTCGTTCCAAAGCTCCGCGGATATTCCTCTGTCCGCCTCTTTGGTGTAGGTCCCACCCTCAGTTACCGCATTGCCGGTATCAGGATCCATCTTTATCCCGAAATAAATATTCTGGAATAGCGTTGCAACATTGCCTTTACGGATGCCATATTTACGGAAAGTAGAAACCTTATCAAGAGGAGTTCCGGAAATTCCGTGCTGTGCTATTGCAACTCCGTACGGAGCTATCGCATCTGCGATTTCCCTTGTACGCTTAAGGTCTATACCCTCCATCTGCCCTGCCGTAGGGTCATACGTACCATGGAGGCTGCCATTCGATATCGCAAGATAATCCGGGAATATACCCCATGAGTTAAGGCCGCCAATATAATAAGTTGCCTCTTCCACTGTTGACAGTTCACCAGGACCCTTGATTTCACCGACTTCGACCTCAAGGCCAAGCTCAGTCGGCAGCCATCCGCCTATTGAACGCGTTGCTACAAAGTTGTCATAATCATCAAGGTGCGATGCGTCAATAGCTACAGATGTAAATCCGTTAACCAGAATTTTGTTGAGGTGCCCGACTCCTTTAAGCACGTCTTCCTGACTCTTAATCGCATAGTGGTCCACATGCAGTCCGAAAACCGCTCCATGACCTATCTCTGAGGAATACTTAAGGGCATATTCAGGAATATTGTCATAATTGGCTCCGCAATAGCCTGCTTCGGATTTTGCTAATTCAATCAGGACAGCCGCATTTTTCTTTTTTGCCGCGCTGAGAACAGCCTTTATGACCAGCGGGTGACGCGCGTTTGCCGCAAGTACTATCGAATCTGCTTCCTTTGCTGCTGCCACTATGTCGCGTCCGCTGACAAGTCCCATACCTTCACTGCCGAAGCGCGCCTGTACATTAAGCGGCCTTTTTTTCAGCAGTTCCTGATAAGCCTTGCTGTTTATATCCATTGAACTCTCCTCCTGGCGGAAATATTTATATTGTGATGCTCTTATAATTGTAGCCCCAGACAAAAAATAAAGGAAGAGCCCCACGTTTTATTCTTACTGCAACGAAAAACAGGCCCAAATCTATTGATAAATAACTGACATCAGTTCATTCGGTCCCTTAAGCGAGTTAAATATACACTTAAAAAACGCATGTGCGGCCTTCTATGTACGCAAGCCGCTTATACATTCAATGATGCAGCTCTATAAATGATAGAAATCAGAAATCCATCGAATCTCCAGGGCAAAGAACCTTTACTCCAGTCAGCTGTCCGCCGGCTAGATCCGCAAATTCTTCCGGGTCTGCAGCAATTTTGGGAAATGTATTATAGTGCATCGGCACGGCAATGCGGGGCTTTATCATTTTTACTGCACGGGCTGCATCTTCAATGTCCATAGTGTAATAGCCTCCGATCGGAAGAAGTGCGACATCAATATCTTCTTCAGCCAGAAGCTGCATCTCCATCGTAAGCCCTGTATCTCCCGCATGGTATATTTTTTTGTTCTCGATCTCAATTACAAAACCACATGCGATCCCTCCGTAGATCACCTCGCTTCCTGAGACTATGGGACATCCGTGCCAAGCCGGCACAAGCCTGACTTTTCCAAATGGGAAACGTCCCCTGCCTCCTATCTGCAAGCCTTCCGCCTTTATGCCTTTTTTGAAGAAAGGAATCCTGCAAGTTCAGTATTTGCAATAACAACAGCTCCGGTTCGTTTTGCCATTTCAACCGCATTGCCTATGTGATCCCCGTGTCCATGCGTAAGGAAAATATAATCAAGCTCGGCAAAATCCTCCGGCTTTGCCGCCGATTTTGGATTACCGGTGAGGAACGGGTCTATCACAGCTTTGATGTTTATCCCTTCGACGTAGAAAGCACTGTGTCCCAAATAACGAAGTTTAGCCATTAATAATACCCCCCAGTGTTTATTTAACATTTATTTTATAATGCTCTTGGATATTTGATAAGTTTTTTTAATGGATCAGCGGATCGCACCGGTAACCAGCATGAAATATAACGGACGGAGATATCTTCAGCTTTTAAAGATCCAGGCAATGATAAAAAAGTAAAGCCGCAGAATACTCAAGATGAATAATCCTTAAGAACATAAAAACAAGGGGCACGGTATTCACCGCGCGCCCTTATTGTTCTCATCATAGCTGATCTTACTCCGTTTAGCTCACTCGTAAGTGAATACGGGCATTTAAAACATTTATCCGACTCAGTTAGACTATCGGTTTAACCGTACGAATGGAAAGCTCTTCAAGCTGTTTACTTTCTACTTCCGACGGCGCATCTGACATCGGGCACTGCGCTTTCTGATTTTTTGGGAATGCCATTACATCGCGGATAGACCTGCATCCGCATATAAGCATTACAAGCCTGTCAAGTCCGAGCGCCAGTCCGCCATGGGGCGGAGTTCCGAAACTAAGACCTTCCAGCAGGAATCCGAAACGTTCCTTTGCCAACTCGGGGGTAAAGTTAAGCGCCTGGAAAGCTTTGGCCTGCATTTCAGGGTTGTGTATCCTTATAGAACCGCCGCCTATCTCGTTGCCGTTCAGTACTACATCGTAAGCTCTTGAGCGTACTTTGCCTGGTTCTGTAAGGAGATATTCCATATCTTCATTCATAGGTGCCGTGAACGGGTGGTGTACTGCAGTGTAACGTCCTTCCTCATCATCCCATTCAAAAAGCGGAAATTCCGTCACCCACAGGAAGCGGAATGAATCCTCTACAAGGCCTCGCTCCCTGCCTAGCTCAAGGCGTATCTGCCCAAGTATTTCACAGGCCTTGCGCCAGTTTTCGTCAGCCATTATGAAGAGTGCATCACCATCTTCCAGGCATGCTATCTTTCTCAGTTCCTCAAGACGATCATGGTCAAGAAATTTGACAAGCGGTCCTTTAAGCTCTCCTTCTTTTACCTGGAAGTTAGCCATGCCTTTCGCTCCAAGAGCTTTCGCACGCCCTTCCAGATCAGATAGTTCCTTGCGCGAAAGAGACGCTCCTGACGGAAGCCTCAGCCCCTTGATAGTTCCGCCGTTTTTTACAAGGTCCGCAAAAGGATTCCCGCCTCCGGCAAATACCTGTTCGAGGCTGACCATAGCCATCGGGATACGCATATCAGGCTTATCGATTCCATAAAGATCCATCGCTTCTTTCCATGTCATACGAAGGAACGGCGTTTTAACATCCTCGCCCAATATATCCTTAAACAGACCTGTCAGGTAGTTCTCAACAAGCGTCATTATGTCTTCTTCTGTAATGAAGCTCATTTCAAGGTCGACCTGGGTAAATTCCGGCTGGCGGTCAGCACGCAGGTCTTCATCACGGAAACACTTGACTATCTGCATATACCTGTCGCAGCCGCTTACCATCAGCAGCTGTTTAAACAGCTGCGGAGACTGCGGAAGGGCGTAAAACTTGCCAGGATTGACCCTGCTCGGGACAAGGTAATCCCTCGCGCCTTCAGGGGTTGATTTTGTCAGCATCGGTGTTTCAATTTCAATAAAACTATTATCTGCAAAATAATTTCTTGTAAAGCGTGTGACGTTATGACGCGTCTGCAGGTTTTTCTGCATCCTCTCGCGCCGCAGGTCCAGATAACGGTATTTCATACGCAGATCTTCATTTACGGCATCCGCATTGTCGATCTCAAACGGTATCTGTTTAGCCGGTGCAAGGATCATAAAATCATCGACCAGGAGTTCAACTTCTCCTGTGGCAAGATCCGGATTTTCTGTGCCTTCCGGGCGCTGGCGCAGCTTGCCCCTTACTGCGATCACATATTCGTTGCGCAGAGCGCCGGCACGTTCATGAGCATCCGCATTAAGTTCAGGATTAAAAACGACCTGCGTCACACCCGTTTTATCCCAGAGCTCAATGAATATTATTCCGCCGAGATCCCTGCGGCAGCGCAGCCATCCGTTAAGCACGGCATTTTTGCCTGCATGTTCTATCCTTGGCTCACCACAACGCATCGTTCTCTGCCACGATGCATCATAATAATGCTGTTCCATCACAAAATCCCTCTTTCAAGCTGAATTTCAGTTTTATAGTTTGGGGTAAATATGTTTTATAGTTTGCGACAATTATACAGTCATAAGAATCTTCAAACATAAAAAAACTGTCAGCGGCAGACTACTTGAGCTTATTGATAAGCGCCTCCAGCGTAAGGTTCTCCTGAGTCCCTTCGCTGAGGTTTTTCAGCCCTATAAGCCCTTTGGCAAGTTCTTCACTGCCGATGATGCAAGCATATTCGGCAAAATTAGCTGCACTTTTCATCTGGCTTTTCATGCTCCTGCACATATAGTCCATATCAGCTGAAATTCCGTTGGAGCGGAGGGTTTGGACTATGCCGGCAGTATCAAGCCTTAGATCAGGTTCGGCAGCTACTGCATAAACCTTATTCACAGGCTTCCTGCCGAAGCTGCATCTCTGTGCTTCCATGGTAAGCACAACGCGCTCAATTCCGGATGCAAAGCCTACGCCCGGAACATGCGGCCCGCCTATTGCTTCCGCAAGATTATCGTAACGGCCTCCGCCACAGACCGCATTCTGTGAGCCGAGGTCCCCGGAAAGTATCTCATAAGCTGTTTTTGTATAGTAATCAAGTCCGCGCACCAGCCTGTTATCATGCCTGACTACAGCTCCAATTTTATCAAGCCCGCGCTGGAGCTGATCAAAATGGTCGCGGCATTCATCGCACAGGTATTCCATCACGGACGGAGCATTTTCTGTTATCTCTTTGCATATCTCGCTCTTGCAGTCAAGTATCCTCAGCGGATTGCGTTCAAAACGATTCTTGCATGTGTCACAAAGTTCTTCGTACCTCGGTTTCAGATATTCCTGCAGAGCCTTCCTGTATACCGGACGGCACTTCGGACAGCCAACTGAATTAAGGACAACCTGAAGGTTGGAAAGGCCAAGCCTGCGGTAAAGCTCCATTGAAAAATCGATCACTTCAAGATCTACAAATGCATCCTGCGCTCCGATAGCTTCGATATCAAGCTGTACAAACTGGCGGTAGCGCCCTTTCTGCGGGCGCTCATAACGGAACATCGGCCCAATGCTCCAAAGTTTTGCCGGCTGTGTTCCCTTGTTCATTTCGTTTTCAAGGTACGAACGCACCATTGAAGCTGTAAGTTCAGGGCGCAGAGTTATGCTCCTGCCGCCCTTATCAACAAAGGTGTACATTTCTTTTTCAACAACATCCGTAGTCTCGCCTACACCCCTGCAGAATAGTTCAGTGTACTCGAATATAGGAAGATGTATTTCTTTATAACCATAGTCATCAGCGACATCACGGCAAATGCCGGTAACGTACGCCCACTTCCAGGATTCATCTCCAAGTATATCTCTCGTGCCGCGCGGCGCTTTTATCGATTCCATAACAACCGCCTCCTGATAAAAAATTGAATTACAGTCCGATTAAAGATTAATGATACTTCATTCCGTACACTCCTTACAAGTGGCAATATATCAAATCTTTGTTATAATTTAACTGTTTTGCATAATAAGAGGAGTGCTTTTATGAAAAAACTTATTTTTATTATTCTGTCGGCACTGATTTTTATACCGGCAGTCGCATTTGCTGCATCAGCCGGGCAATGGAGCCCGCATGAAAATGAATATTGGATAAAAATAAATAAAGCTCAGCTGAGGCTTACGCTTTACAAAGGAGCTGAACCTTTTAAAAGCTGGCAGGTTTCAGTAGGAAAGGGGCGGGGCCCTGTCAAAAAATCCCGTTTCGATTTTATAACGCCTACGGGAACATTTACAGTATACCGTATCGTCCAGGATGCAACAAAAATGGTCTATGATCCGGCTTGGTTCAATGAACCCGGAGAACCGCAGGAAGGCGTTTACGGGTCAAAGATGATCTCTTTTTACAATAAATGGCAGATAGCGATACACGGCACAAATAATCCGAGTTCCATCAGTAAATGGGCAACACACGGGTGCATACGCCTGCGGAACAGGGATATCGAGGATCTGGCAAAATACGTTAAGCCCAAAATGAAGCTTGTAATAATTGATAAAACACCCGGCAAAGAGTTCTATAAGGAAACCATATAACATTTAATCAATAAAGTCGAATCTGCAATGTATGGATAAATCAAATCATATTGAGTCCATACCTGCGACGGAGAGGAGGGGCTCAAATGAGCCGCGCATTTGTTAAGGAAGACGATGAGCACGGAAGCATAGTATCAGACATACAGTTCCGTGAAAGCAAAACGGAATGGCTAAGGATTCAGGAAAAAAAGCTGGACACACTGCTGAATGATCCTAAATCTAAAAAAATCGCCCCTGAGACTCTTAAGCGATGGATAAAAGAAACTCGTGAAGATATAGCAAAGACAAGAAAAGCATTGGGATATGATGATTAATTTTTATATTTTCCCCAAATGATTGTTGCATTTATCAATAAAAACAATTAAACTCTGACCTGTTTATTTGTATGGATGTCGATACACGGAAGGGATGTGAGACAAAAATTGAAAACTGGCACCAGTGTCCGCTTCTGCGGGCATATTTTGGAACTTACAGACTTTCTGAAAAATTCACCCTGCCTGTTTTATCCCGGATCTATAGACGCAGCTGTATTTAAAGCTGCATCGTCATTTTACAATAAGCATCTCCGCATATGAACCCGTCCCCTTGTGCGAGGTCTGCAAATAAATCTGTGTATAGGGGGTACCAAAATTGAATATAACGAATAAACCTCTGATAATCATTGAAAACCTCTGCAAAGGTTTTGAAGACGGAGAGGGTACTTAAAAATATAAGCTTCACAATCCGCGAGGGAGATCTTGTCTCCATAATAGGACCTTCAGGCTGCGGCAAATCGACCCTTTCTGCGCTGCCTGAACTGCCTTGAGCTGCTTGATTCAGGTTCTATATCAATCGCCGGCGTTACGATATCCCG